>Ga0136655_1000031_pt1 | contig 55312 bp, 48 predicted proteins | sample CPBDNA_2_FD_94863 | JGI IMG/M metagenome (GOLD analysis project Ga0136655, IMG submission 94863) | Freshwater to marine salinity gradient microbial communities from Chesapeake Bay, USA - CPBay_Spr_15_0.8_DNA (version 2) | ecosystem: Environmental > Aquatic > Marine > Coastal | place: USA... | reverse complement strand
TATAGATACCATTAGCACTAACCCATTGGTGGTAGATACTACATGGAATGTGTTTGAGGTAAAAGAGCGCTTTGAATTGGGCAGGATGATTACGCCCTACGGTGGATATATGCGCCAGAATTCAAACGGCTATAACTCCAATTGGACACATGAATTGGTATGGGATGTAACCGATTACCAAATGCTATTGCAAGACAGCATAGAGTTTGAGATTTTCTACCAAGGATGGTCGAGCGGATTCTCAGCAACCTTAAACTTCGAATTGATTGAAGGCATTCCAGCTAGAAAAGTATTGGATATATCCAACATTTATAAGCATGGAGGCTTTACCTATCGCAATTCTGCCACAGTGGAAGCGCAAAATCTTCCTGCCGTTGATATCCAACTATTACCCAATGCAAATCATGCCGTTGTGCATGTGATTCCATCGGGACATGGCTTCAACAATAGTCCTGCCTGCGCTGAATTCTGCGAGAAGAATTACAATTTAAAGATTGATGGAAACATCACCCACACCCAAGCGATGTGGCGAGACGATTGTGGTTTGAATCCGATCTATCCACAAGGAGGAACTTGGTTGTACGACCGAGCCAATTGGTGCCCTGGAGGAAAGGCATTTACCTATGAGCATGACATAAGTTCTCATATTACAGCCGGAAGCACTCATAGTTTTGATATAGATATTGAAGCCTATAATATTGCCGCCAATCAGGATGCCGCTAGCTACAACTGGACAAGTTTATTGCTTCAGATTGAGAATTTTGCCCATCAGAACGATGTGGAATTGAAAGAGATTATCAGTCCGAGCAGAAAAGACGATCACAAAAGACTCAATCCCATATGCGGATCGGCCACGGTAATGATTCGGAATAAAGGCGGACAAAATTTAACGCAGTGTACCATCGCCTATGGCTATGACAAGGCCGCTGAATTGACTTTTAATTGGACAGGGAATTTAGCACCTATGGAAGAAGAGCTGGTTGAGCTACCTATGGGAACCGCTGCTGATTGGATACAATGGGGACAAAGCGATCGTTTTTATGCCGAAGTAAGTTTACCGAATGGAGTGCAAGATGAATATGTACTGAACGACAAGGCCTGGAGTTACTTTGATGCGGTACCCGTTTATCCTCCCGATGTAAGGCTTAGTATGCGTACCAATACCCAAGGTCAACAGACTTGGTGGCAATTGTTTGACGCTGCTGGAAATGTAATTGAAACTGGAGACGGATATTTAGGCAATTCTCAAGTAACCAAAGACTGGGTATTGGCCGAAGGCTGTTATCATTTGAGAATTAATGACAGAGGAAAGAATGGCTTGTCGTGGTGGGCGAACAACGACGGAGCAGGTTTTGCTCGCTTAATTTTCCCAGCCAGTGGAATTCCATTATTGAATTTCAATCCCGACTTCGGAACCCGAATAGACCACTGGTTTATCGTTGGCTCAGGCTTAAATATTGAATCAAACGCGAAAGAGGAGATAGAAATGTGGTTGTATCCCAACCCAGGTAATGATCGCGTTCAAGTACAATGGTCGGATGAGTCGAGCACAGCACTGCTAGACATACTCGACCTACGAGGAGCAAAATTACTTTCCAAAGAAATAGAAGAAGGCCAAGAGTTGAACACAGAATCTTTGCCCCGTGGAGTATATCTCATACAAATGAGAACATCCAAAGGAAACAGATCACAAAAGAGATGGATTAAGCTTTAAAGCGCTTTTAGGTCGGCAATAGTTTGCGTTGGATTGGAAGATCCGAAGACAAAGTTGCCGGCTACAAGCACATCGGCGCCCGAAGCAATGAGTTTAGAAGCATTTTTATCACTAACACCGCCGTCTATTTCAATAAGTGTTTCTAAGCCCTGGCGAACAATTTCGTTCTTAAGGGCTTCCACCTTAGCATAGGTGCGCTCGATAAAACTCTGTCCACCGAAACCCGGATTTACACTCATGAGGCAAACCACATCTGTATTCTCGAGAACATCAAATATTTGATCCACTCTAGAGTGCGGATTGAGAGCAATACCTGATTTCATACCTGCCTGACGAATAGCAGTAAGGCTTCTATGCAAGTGGGTACTGGCTTCGAGGTGAACGGTAAGAATGTCGGCTCCGGCATCTTTAAAGGCATCGATGTATCGTTCTGGCTGAACAATCATTAGATGCACGTCAAAAACCTTAGTGCTATGAGGTCTCAAGGCTTTAATGACGGGCATTCCAAAAGTAAGGTTGGGAACAAAAACGCCATCCATAACATCGAGATGAAACCAGTCGGCCTGACTTTCATTTAGCATTTTAGCTGCAGATTGAAGCTGAGTAAAATCAGCAGAAAGGAGGGAAGGAGCAATAAGTGCCATAGTCTTGAAATAATAAAGGAGCCGAAGCTCCTTATTGTTATTAACCTAAATACGATTTTAGAATTTTACTTCTAGAGGTGTGTTTCAGTCTTCGGATTGCCTTCTCTTTAATCTGGCGAACGCGTTCGCGTGTTAAATCGAATTTCTCTCCAATTTCTTCAAGCGTCATAGGATGTTGACCATTGAGGCCGAAGTATAGACGAACTACATCTCCTTCACGAGGAGTAAGAGTAGCCAAAGAGCGCTCGATCTCAGTACGAAGTGAATCGTGCATGAGTTCCTCGTCAGGATTGGGGCTATCTCCCAAATTGAGTACGTCGTATAAGTTGGAGTCTTCTCCTTCTACAAGAGGAGCATCCATAGAAACGTGGCGACCGGAGTTACGCATGCTTTCTTTTACATCGTTTTCTCCCATCTCAAGAACACCAGCAATCTCTTCCGCAGAAGGAGCACGTTCGTGTTCTTGCTCTAAGGCCGCATAGGCCTTATTGATCTTATTGATCGATCCGATTTTATTTAGCGGCAAGCGAACAATACGAGATTGTTCAGCAAGAGCCTGCAAAATAGATTGACGAATCCACCATACAGCGTATGAAATAAATTTAAATCCACGGGTTTCATCAAAGCGTTGTGCCGCTTTGATCAATCCCAAATTACCCTCATTAATTAAGTCGGGTAAAGTGAGTCCTTGGTTTTGGTATTGCTTAGCAACCGATACAACAAATCGAAGGTTAGCTTTGGTAAGCTTTTCAAGAGCCCTTTGATCTCCGGCCTTGATTCGCTGTGCCAATTCTACTTCCTCTTCGGCAGTAATCAGTTCTACCTTACCAATCTCCTGCAAGTATTTATCCAGTGACGCAGTTTCACGGTTTGTAACCTGTTTGGTGATTTTTAACTGTCTCATAGTACTCTAACGAAACTTTTTAGTTGAATGTGCAGATAAGGCTGTGTTAATATTTCCACAATCGCCGCTTTCCCTTTACTTATTATCGTTTTCTAAACAATAAAAGTCAATAAAAGCGTGGTTTGTTTTTTCTTTTTATTGAATCTCTTCTTAAAAAGATTTACTAATCAGCGTTTTAGTTTAGGCGATTTAATTGTCGTCGCGATCGGGCTTAGGTAATAAAACCTTTCTAGACAATTTAAGTTTACCGCGATCGTCTTTTCCGATCAATTTTACCTCAATTTCTTGTCCTTCAGTAAGCACCTCCTCAACCTTATCCAATCTACGCCATTCAATTTCGCTTATGTGAAGAAGACCGTCTGTACCCTTTGCAATTTCTACAAAAGCACCATAAGGCTGAATGCTACGAACCAATCCTTTGTATACTTCTCCCACTTCAGGAACGAATACGATGGCTCTAATAGCCGCTTCTGCTTTGGCCATTGCCTCTCCGTCGTTGGTAGATATCTCAACAATACCTTCGTTACCCACTTCTTCGATAGAAATTGAAGCACCAGTTTCGGCTTGAAGACCTTGGATGATCTTTCCACCAGGCCCGATTACTGCACCAATAAATTCTTTTGGAATTCTCATGGTTAATACTCTCGGCGAGTGAGGCTTAAGATCGGTACGAGGAGCGTCGAGTGTTTCAAGCAGTTTACCTAGAATGTGTAGTCTTCCTTCCTTGGCTTGTAAAAGTGCCTTTTCTAGAATTTCGAAAGAAAGCCCATTGATCTTAATATCCATTTGGCAGGCGGTAATTCCATCTGCAGTTCCACAAACTTTAAAATCCATATCCCCTAAGTGATCTTCATCTCCTAGAATATCAGAAAGAACGGCAAATTTTCCGGTATCTGGATTGGTAATTAATCCCATGGCGATACCTGAAACCGGCTTCTTTATAGGAATACCAGCATCCATTAGGGCAAGAGTACCCGCACACACAGTAGCCATTGAAGAAGAACCATTGGATTCTAGAATATCAGAAACAATACGAATAACGTATGGATTCGAATCAGGAATCATTCCTTTTAAAGCCCTTTGAGCCAAGTTACCGTGTCCGATCTCTCTTCTGCTTGTACCTCTCATAGGTCTAGCTTCTCCAGTAGAGAAAGGAGGGAAGTTATAGTGAAGATAGAATCTTTCAGCACCTTGGAAGGTAGCCATATCGATTCTGTTCTCATCCATTTTAGAACCAAGGGTAACTGTAGTCAAGGATTGAGTTTCACCTCTCGTAAAAATGGCAGAACCATGGGTGCGAGGAAGGTAATCTACCTCACTCCAAATAGGTCTAATCTCAGTTGTTTCTCTTCCATCTAATCGTTGACCATGGTCTAAGATCATATTGCGCATGGCGTCGTATTCTACATCGCCGAAGTAGGTAGAGAAAAATCCTTTTTTAGCTGCTAAATCTTCTTCAGAAAGGGTAGCTGCAAATTCTTCACGAACAGCCTTGAAAGCGGCAGAGCGTTCTTTCTTTGGAAGTTTACTCTTGGCAATCTCCAATACTTTATCGTAAGCAAAAGCGTGAATCTGTGCTTTTAACTCTTCGTCATGAGTTTCATGACTGTATTCTCTTTTGGTTTGAGCTTTTTCAATTTGTGAAGCCAATTCTACCTGAGCTTGAACCATAATTTTTATGGCCTCATGTCCCACCTTAATTGCTTCAAGCATTTCTTGTTCAGAAACCTCATCCATTTCGCCCTCAACCATAACAATGCTATCGGCAGTGCCACCGAGCATGATATCCATATCAGCATTTTCGAGCTGAGAAACTGTTGGATTCACGACAAATTCGCCATCGATACGAGCCACACGAGTCTCGCCCATAGGGCCATTGAAAGGAATATCTGAAACAGCAATAGCGGCAGAAGCAGCTAAACCAGCTAATGAATCGCCTTTGTTTTCTCCATCATAAGAGATAAGGCTTATCATTACTTGAGTTTCAGAGTGATAATCGCTTGGGAATAGGGGTCTAAGAACACGGTCAACCAAACGCATGGTAAGAATCTCTTCGTCGTAAGGACGCGCTTCCCTTTTCAGGAAGCCACCTGGAAATCTACCCGTTGCTGAAAACTTCTCTCTGTATTCTACTGTAAGGGGTAAAAAATCAATTCCCTCTTTTGCATCGTGATTGGAAACTACAGTGGCCAACAACATAGTATCGCCCATGCGTACTACTACGGATCCGTGTGATTGCTTGGCAAGTTTGCCTGTTTCGATGGTTATAACTCTACCATCGCTTAGAGTAATGTCTTTTCTGATCGCGCTTGGAATCATTCCGTTCTGTATAAGTTCATATTAAAAATAAACGCAAAAAGGCAATGACTTCGCATTGCCTTTTTGCGTTGGGTTGGAAGCTTACTTCCTAAGATTAAGCTTCTCAAGAATAGCGCGATAACGCTGAATATCCTTTTCTTTTAGGTAGCTCAATAGCTTTTTTCTTTTACCTACTAAGTCTACAAGCGCCTTTTCAGTGCTGAAGTCTTTGTGGTTTTTTTTCAAGTGACCGGTCAAATGGTTGATTCGGTAGGTGAACAAGGCTATTTGTCCTTCTGCGGATCCGGTATCAGTAACCGACTTTCCGTGTTCTTTGAAGATTTCACTCTTCTTTTCTGGGCTTAAATACATGCCAAAATCTTTTAGATCGTTGTTATGCTCTGAATAAACAAGTGCGCGAAAGTACGAAATTATTTCGCAACAGCTGTTTCTTCTTTTTGTAAAGTACAATCAAAGAAGAACTTCAGCTTATCTTTTAATTCGTGTCTTTTGAAAATGAAATCTAAGAACCCGTGTTCTAAAACAAATTCAGAGGTTTGGAAGCCATCTGGCAATTCTTTACCAATGGTTTCTTTAACAACCCTTGGTCCTGCAAAACCAATAAGTGCACCCGGTTCTGCAATATTAATATCGCCGAGCATTGCGTAGCTCGCAGTTACACCTCCAGTAGTTGGATCAGTAAGGATAGAGACATAAGGCAAACCCGCTTCGGAAAGTAAAGTGAGTTGAGCAGAAGTCTTGGCCAATTGCATTAAAGAAAAGGCCGCTTCTTGCATTCTTGCTCCTCCCGATTTGGATATCATAACAAAAGGAGTTTTGTGCTTTACCGCATTTTGTATGGCTCTACTGATTTTTTCTCCTACCACAGATCCCATAGAACCACCAATAAAGGAGAAGTTCATTGCCGCTATTGTTACTGCTTGACCATGTAGTAAGCCATAACCAGTTGTAATGGCATCGTTTAACCCTGTCTTCTTTACGGTTGAATCATAGCGTTCTTTGTACTTCTTAGTATCCTCAAATTCAAGTGGGTCCTTTGAACGCATTTTAGAGTCTAATTCTTGATATTTACCATCGTCAAATAAGAAGCTAAAGTATTCTTTAGCATCGATTCTTTCGTGATACTCACAATGACCACAAACCCAAAAAGTTGCTTCATGGTCTTCCTGACGAACAATTACCTTACACTTAGGGCATTTATGCCAAAGACCTTCAGGAGTTTCCTTTTTGTCTTTTGTTTCGGTAGTAATTCCTTCTTTATTTCTCTTAAACCACCCCATAGTTTCGTATTACTGTTGCTGAAAAAGGCCCACCTTTAGGGTGAGCCCATTCAAAATAAAAATGGATGAAGCTAAATTAAGCAATAGTAACTTGCTCGTTTAGGTAAACATCCTGAATTCCATTTAACAAGGCAACTCCATCAGCCATAGGCTTTTGGAAAGCTTTTCTTCCTGAAATTAATCCTTGTCCACCGGCTCGTTTATTAATAACCGCTGTGCGAACAGCATCTGCTAAATCAGAGTCTCCTTTCGATTCGCCTCCAGAATTGATTAAACCCGCACGTCCCATATAGTTGTTGGCAACTTGATATCGAGTTAAATCAATTGGGTGATCGCTGCTCAATTGGGTATACATCTTCTCATCTAGTTTGCCGTAGCTGCTATTGCCGCTATTCAAGGCTTTAAAACCTCCATTATTAGTTGGAAGTTTTTGCTTGATAATATCCGCTTGAATAGTTACTCCTAGATGATTTGCTTGACCTGTTAAATCGGCAGAAGTATGGTAATCTTTTCCACCAATTTTGAATGCGTTGTTTCTTGTATAACACCATAGAATAGTGGCCATACCAAGCTCGTGGGCATATTCGAAAGCTTCAGCAACTTCCATAATCTGCCTGCTGGATTCATCTGAACCGAAATAAATGGTTGCACCCACTGCTTTCGCCCCCATATTCCAAGCCTCTTCAATTGATCCAAACATAATTTGGTCGAAGGTATTAGGATAAGTAAGCAATTCGTTGTGGTTAATTTTAACTACAAAAGGAATTTTGTGAGCATATTTTCTTGCAACACTTGCCAAAACTCCGAAAGTACTTGCAACTGCATTACAGCCACCTTCTATTGCTAATTCAACAATTCTTTCAGGATCAAAATAAATAGGATTTGGAGCGAAAGAAGCCCCAGCACTATGCTCAATTCCTTGATCAACAGGAAGGATAGAAAGATAGCCGGTTCCACCTAATCTACCATTGTTGTATAGGTCGTGCAAGCTGTTCAATACAGGTGTTGGACGATTGCTTTGAATAAAAATACGGTCTACGAAATCTGAGCCAGGAAGGTGGATCAAATCTTTGGTAATGGTCTGACACTGGTGCTGTAAAAGGCTTTCTGCCTCAGATCCGAGTAATGAAATTAAGTCGGTTTGGCTCATATAGATATCTGTTTAATTACTCTGCGAATATACTAAGCATTTAAAGAGCTCATGGATTGAATCTACTCAATTAGTAGTCGTACTGTTCTACTTGCTTTACCATCCCTTACTTCAATTAAGTAAAGCCCTGACTTTAGATTGAATTGCATGCCTTCTTCCTTCCAAACTCCCGATGATAATTTTGCACCCATAATGGAGTAAAGAACATATTCTTTAGGACCTAAATGCCCATCCCATTGAATGTTAAAGATTCCGTTGCTAGGATTTGGATATAAGATTAATTTAGAAAGTGGTGTCTCGCGCGGATTTTCATCCAGTCCAATGCCTGCATTGTTTGTCAATAGACCTTTGAAATACAATATGCCACCTGATAAATTGCCCGAGAGCATATCTGGAATGGTATCGGCATCTAACAATGCAAAAGCAGGTCCTGTGCGTGTGCCCATAATACTTGTTCTTTCAACTTCACGAACAGCAGGAATGGATTGAAAATAAAGATTAGGACGCATTTTTGACTTCCCAATCATGGGTATAGCACAGCCATCTGCGGTCATATTATTATTGTTGTCAACATCGCCATAAGCATTAGAAGAGGAAGAGGTAGGACTTCCCAAAACGGAGATCACTGGGTTGGGAAGGTTTTTACTAAAACAAACTTCAATGAGGATGTTACTTTCTCCATCCCACAAGAAAGGTCTTTGAAGACTAATATAATTGATGCCTTTGGTTACTGTAAACGGTGAGAAAGTTTTAAAGCTCTCTTCAAAACCTGTTTCGAAACCAACAACAGAATCTGCCGAAGTTGCTTTCAGACGGATGTTCAAATTGTATATAATGGGATTGTTGGTAGAACCAATATCGAATCCGATCTTATCGATCCAACCTCTTACCATTCCTTGCCCTAAAAGCTCACTTGCCTTGTAAAGCATTTGATTTCTCCCGACTCTCTTGGAGGTGCCAAATGGGGAAAGATTGTAGTTAGAAACAACCTGGCTATCTGTTCTTAGTATAGCCGTCTGAGAAGAAGGATTATTTAGGGCATTCTCTAAACTATCGAATTGCAAGATGCCGAGATCATTGCTTCCTGAGAATAAAATCTCTTTTTGATTGAATTGAAGAATACTCGGAACTGAATAGCCTGAGTTAGCGCCTTGAGAGCTACTGCTTATTCGAATTCCGCCAAAATTCTCAGTAACCAGTTGTAAGTTTAAACTCGAGCCACTACCTGAACGAGTAAAATAATTAATGGTACCTGATTGCTCTCCTATGATAAGATCTTCTAAACCATCTTTTGAAAGATCGTAGAAGAATGGTGTTGCAAAAGCTCCCACGTCAATACCGTCTACTCCTGCCTCAACTAAGACCAAACTTCCCGCTGCTGTTTGCCTAAAATGATGCAATTCACCGTCCTGAGTTCCTATCACCATATCGGTTAAATTATCTCCGTCTATATCCGAAAAGGCAGGGTAAATATGGCTACCCAAAGAATAAGTGGATAAATCTCCAAAATCATCGGTTATCCATTCGAAATGAGGGTTTCCAGGGCTACCAACATTTTTGTAGTAGGTGAGGCCGGAGCTGTAAAGAGCTGTTCCTAGCCAATTTCCGCGGCTGGAAATGAAGAGATCAACCAATCCGTCTCGATCATAGTCGTATAGAACGGGAAGCGCAGCTTCACCCAATTCTATGCTCTCTTCTTGAAAGAGTGAGTTAGATTCAAACTGGAAATTGGGATTGTTGGACGTGCCCATATTTTTATAAAACCACACGCTTTCAAAATTTCTAGAGGCTTCAATATTTGGACTAGCGATTAAATCTTCGATTCCATCTCCTGTTACATCTACATAAAAGGCGGCTGGAAAAACGTAGAGATCAGCACTCAGGGTATTGCTTGGGAAAAGAGTGTCCTGAGAAGACATATAAGCACTATCAACGGTGCCAGTATTATAGGCGGCGGTTAAGTTGTTGTATGAAATATCACCTAAAACAATATCCTTTAATCCATCACCATTTAAATCATGTACCAAGAGAGTGCTTCCCGAATGCATACTTTTATTTACAACATCATAATTTAAGTTGGGGTTGGAGGGATCGGATCCAATTTTCCCGCCATTACAAGATCCAAAAAGAAGGGAATTTGAGTTAAAGTCTTCTTGGAATCCACCCCAACAGCCAGTTCTCAGAAAAAAATCCAATCCACAATTCTGTTGATTTTTATGGTATTCGACTGCCGTGCCAAGCAATCCAAAGGTTAATAAGTCTACTGCTCCGTCTTCGTCTACGTCTACTATTGCAGGAATATCTTGACCACTTACATAAATATTAGAAATTCCGCCTCCACCGTAATCTGAGGATAGATGTTGAGCGCTACCTAGGGCCCAGCTAAAACTCAGACCATTCGCAGAGCTCGTATTTTCATAAACGCCTACTCCCGTTTGTACTTTGCAAAAAAGATCTTTTTTACCGTCACAATTGTAGTCTACTAAAAGCATCCAATCGAAAATTTTAGGAAAGCTATCGGCATATTGAGGTTCGAAAGAATAAGAAGGCTTGCCTGAAGTAGCGTTGTCTATGAAAGGCATTATGCGATGACCGCTTCTATCGAAACCTACTAAGTCTTCTCGGCCATCGTGGTTCAGATCCATACTGCTGAACTGCATATAATTCAAACCGCCTGTCCAGGCCAATTCTAGAGTATCTGTACCTTTGGTAACCAATCCGAAATTAGAGGCTTTGAAAGAAAGCTTTTCTTGAGAAAAGCTCGGTAGAGAAAAACTGAAGCTGAGAAAAAGAATGAAATATTTAATCATTTCGATTAGTTAAAATAAAAATAAATATAGCCCTACGAATGTGTACCATGCAATTGACTTAGTAAAGTACGCACATAATTTAGGTAAGATAGAGAAAGAATAGTCCGCCATGCTTCATACGGTTAAAGTCATGTTAAGTAACTCGGCATTGCTCACATCAATTCTACATTCGTTAAGATGAATTTTAACTGGAACAAATCTGGAATTACGGCTTTATTGATAATGGCATCTTTTGCCTTATTGGGCATTATTGGCATGCAAGCTTATTGGCTACGTCAAACCATAGTGGTAAAAGAACAGCAGTTTGAGTCAAAAGTTCTGGAATCATTAGGCAGATTTACTCGTCAACTTGAGAAAAGAGAAGGGGCCAATTTATTATTTGATAAAATAGATTTATTATCCGATCCAAGCAATGCTCTCACGCCTGTTGGACAGGAGAATTTATACGCCAGTCCTGATTCCGTTAGTCTGAGAAGTTTTCATTCAGACATTGCTGGCATAGAGAATCAACCAGAAAATTTTGATCAAAAGCTGGTAGATGGATTGGAGGTTATCTCAAGTTTTAGCGAAAAGGGTTCGAATTTCACGAGCAAAGGAAAGGTAGTGGTTCGAACGGCCATTACTCCACAAGGAATACGAATTAGCAGAAAAGTATATCAATTGGATAGCATTTTTCAACAAATTGTGTTGGAAGGATTTACGGGTGAAGAGCCTTTAGATCAGAGAATCAGTTCTTCGGAAGTAGATACCTTGCTAAAGACTGAATTGGTAAAGAATGGAATTGCTCTTCCGTATGTTTTTGGTCTGTACGACGAAGGCTGGGTAGACGAGCTGAGCTCAGATGGGTTTAACGAAAAAAGGGTGCAATTCAAATTGCCAATCTTCGAATCAGACATCATTCGCAAGCCGAGATATATTGGATTGTATTTCGAATCCAAAGCCGCCTACATCCTTAGCTCAATATGGAGCGTCTTACTCATAGGCATTCTTTTTACAGTCGCAATGGTCATTACCTTCGGTGCAACACTGAAGATTGCTTTCAATCAGAAGCGTCTTTCTGAAATGAAGACGGACTTTATCAACAACATGACACACGAGTTTAAAACACCTATAGCTACTATCTCGCTTGCCCTAGATGCTATGTCTAATCCAGTAGCTTTAAGTGATCCAGAAAAACTGCGCAAATACAGCCAAATGATTCGACAAGAGAATCAAAGAATGAATAGGCAGGTGGAAGAAGTATTGCGATTGGCGATGTTAGATAAGAACGAGCTGGAATTGACGTTCGTAAAGAAAGACTTGCACGTAATTTTGGAAGAAGTAATTCATCGTTTTGCCTTAAGTATTGAATCAAGAGGAGGGAAGTTGGATGTCGATTTCAAAGCAGTACAGTCGATTACAAGCGTAGATCCCTTGCAAATGGCCGCTGTTTTTCAGAATTTAGTGGAGAACGCCATAAAGTATTCTCCAAATAAATTAGAAATTTCTATTCGCACAACCAACCATAACAACCAAATTTTCGTAGAAATAGAAGATTGCGGAATGGGCATGAAACCCGAGGTTCAGCGTCAGATTTTTGAAAAGTTTTATAGATCCGAGACCGGCAATGTACACAATATCAAAGGCCATGGTCTCGGTTTGGCATTTGTGAAAAGTATGGTTGAATTGCATCAAGGAAGTGTTCAAGTAAAAAGTGTTTTTGGTCAAGGAAGTCTATTTACCCTAAATCTCCCCATTATATGAGCAAAGTCTTTCCACTGAGAAACGCCACAGGTTATAAAATACTTTTGGTAGAAGATGATCCCAACTTTGGAAGCATTCTAACTGATTATCTGCGGATGAACAATCACGATGTTAGTCTAGCTACCGATGGTAAAGAAGGATTAAGTATGTTCAGAAAAGGGCATTACGATATGGCTATTCTCGATGTAATGATGCCTGAAATGGATGGATTTACGCTCGCAGAAAATTTAAGAAATTCAAATAGAGATTTCCCTTTTTTGTTCCTAACAGCGAAGAGCCTCAAAGAGGATATGGTAAAAGGATTTGCAATGGGTGCAGATGACTATATCATAAAGCCCTTTGATTCAGAAGTGTTGCTGATGAAAATTCAGGCCATAATGAATCGCAAATTTGTTGCACCCAAAATTGAACAGAATTACTCTATTGGTGTAAGTACTTATCAGCCAAAACTGAGGAATTTGATTGATCCAAAAGGGAAATCCTTCGTTCTATCTCCTAAAGAAGGAGAATTGTTGACCCTTCTCTGCATGTATAAAAATGATTTATTGAAGAGAAGTGAAGCCCTAAAGAGAATTTGGAAGGAGGATAATTATTTTACTGGTAGAAGTATGGACGTATACATTGCCAAATTGCGCAAGTATTTCAAAGACGATCCGAATGTTGAAATAGTAAATATTCACTCAGAAGGTTTTCGATTGATAGATCGTTCAGAGTAGACTTTAAAGCACTGATTTTTCTCAGTAGGCCTATCTTTGCGCCCACGCAAGAGAATCCCCTATACCCCCAAAAATATGTCAAGTTTAATAATGTCTCGCCTAAAAGAAGAGACTGCCCAAGCGCATAAAGACACTGAAAAGTATAGTTATGGTGCTGAGATAATGTCAGGTAGATTGACATTAGAGCAATACGGTGAAATTATTTTAAAGAATTATTGGCTTCACAAACACTTTGAGCCCATTCTCGAAACCCATCCCGATTTGAATGCACTTTTTGAGTCGCGTCTGGGTGAACGAATGAAATTAAAGGCCATTATGCGTGATTTGGAAATATTAGGTGTTCAGATTCCATCGGATTGGGAAGGACTTCCTGTTCCTGATAATATTGCCCAATGCCTCGGAACCATGTATGTTTTAGAAGGCTCTGCCTTAGGCGGAGCTATGATTCACAGGGCATTATCTAAGAACGTTGTCATTGCCGATAAAAATGCATTTGGCTTTTATACCTTTTATGGACAAAATCTTGGTACAATGTGGAAAGAATTTGGAGAGATTGTGACTAAATTCGCCTTGAATGAAGTTCTTGAAGAAGAAATCTTACAATTTGCGAATGAAACCTTCAAGGCAGCCGAATTGATTTTTAGTAAATCCATTGAACGAATCACCACATAAAAGACCATATTCTGTTATCCTACTGGCCTTTGTGCTTATAGTAGGGTCTTTTTCTACTTTTTATGCCTATCAGAATCATCGAGCCTCTGAAGTTTTTATAAAACTTCAGAGGCTCGAGCTTTTTACAAATAAAATTTTTCAAAAAGGCGATAGCCTTGAAGCTTATTCCTTTTTCGAAGACCTAGAAATTCAAACACTTTATCCAAAAAATGAATTTGGGGTTTCACCGCTTTTTACAGAAGAGATTGCCAATGGATTGAATTCAATTCAAAACACCTTCGATCCTTCAATTACTACCTCTTACCATCAGAGTAAGGCTAGCTTTATGGTTCAATTAGAAGAAACGGTTCAGCGTTACCGACTTTTCTATCATGCTAAAATCGAATTTCAAAACCGTCTCATTTTAATCATGATGTTTACTGGGAGCATTCTGTTTCTCAGTGTTCTCTTTTATATTCTTCTTAAATGGAAGCAGCAAATTGATGAATTCAATGAGGTTAAACGAATGAATGAAAGAAAACTCATCGACCTTTCTGATGAGTTAAGACAAAGAGATATTGAAAAGGATGAGATAAATATTGGTTTAAAGCAGAATGAGCGGGAGCTGTTGAAGATTATCAATAGTATGGACGCTATGATTTGGAGTGTAGATAGAGAATATAGAGTACGTTATGCAAACGATGAATTCTATTCTGTCATTAAAGCGCAAACAGGAGTGGACATGCGCCCGGGTATGCGATTAGACAATTCCATATTCCCTGAAGGTGTGACTAATTTTTGGGATGTTCTATACTCCAAAGCCTTTAACCTAGGGAGCTTTAGCTTTCAAGAAGAGCGCACAACAAAAGGAGTGAAGAGGTATAGACAAATTAATATACAGTCGATCTACGATAATGATAACGAGAGAATTAGTCTGGCTTGTTTTTCAAAAGATATCACTGACCTCATATTAAAAGAAGATGCCATCCGAGAAACAACAGAGCGATTGAAACTCGCTTTGTATAATGCTCAACATGGTCTTTGGGATTGGAATATGAGATCAAATGAATTTCAGTTCGATAATATTTGGCCAACTATTTTGGGAGTGCGTTTACACGAAGTTGGAACTAGTATTGAGAAGTGGGCGAATTGGGTTCATCCAGAAGACCGAGATTCTTTTTTAGAAGCTTGGCACCAGCTTATGCTTCCCGGTGGGGAAGGTGTTATTGAGCATCAATACCGTATTCTGAATAAAGATGGAAGGCTTCTTTGGATACAAACTAAAGGAAGCGTTACCGAAACGGAGTCTAATGGAATTCCAATTAGAGCAATAGGAACCAGTTGGGAGATTTCGGTGAGCAAACAGCTGGAGGAACGGCTAAAAATGCTTCTTGGCAGGCAAAGAGAATTGAACGATGAACTCTTTCATGCTAAGGAATCAGCTTTAAAGGCGTTACAAGTGAAATCTGAATTCATGGCTACTATGAGTCATGAGATTAGAACGCCAATGAATGGAGTTATCGGTATGACAAGCCTTCTACTCAAAACGAAATTGACTGAAGAACAACAAGATTTTGTGAATACCATTCGTATGAGTGGAGATACATTATTGGCGGTAATAAATGATATTCTTGATTTCAGCAAAATTGAATCGGGGACACTTGATTTGGAGGTTTTTCCTTTTAGAGTGGAAAGCTGTATAGAAGAGGCTATTTCATTGCTTTCAAACCAAGCCGTTGAAAAGGGCTTAGAAATGGTTTACTTTATAGAAGAAAATGTTCCTGAATGGATTGAAGGAGATATCACTCGATTAAGACAGATCTTAATTAACCTTTTGAGCAATGCAGTGAAATTCACCAACTCAGGATTAATTCAAGTTAACCTAAGTTCAAAAAAACTGGATACGGACCGTATAGAGCTCTTTTTTTCAATTAAAGATCAAGGAATTGGAATAGGTCATTCGCAAATGCGAAATTTGTTTCAGCCCTTTTCTCAACTAGATGCCTCCACAACTCGAAAATATGGTGGAACAGGATTGGGATTGGCCATCTGCAATAGATTAGTTCATATGATGGAAGGATCTATGGAGGTGAAAAGCATAGAAGGAGAAGGTTCTGAGTTTAGCTTTACTATTGTTGTGCATGAGCATATTACTCAAAGCCCTGTAAATGATAGCCTTAAGCCTTTGGAGGGATTGTCAGTTCTATTGTTTGAAAAATATATTGGTCGAAATGAAATGCTTGTTAAGCAGCTCAGAAAATGGCATTTCGTAGTAAAACAAATCCTTTGGAGTTCTGAGGTGACGTTGAATTTACCAGATGGTCATTTCGACTTAATCTTTATTCCATCCGAATCCGATAACCAGGAGTTAATGAACTTGCTTTCTGCTTGTAAGGCGAAATATGATGCTAAAGTTCTGATTGTTTGCTCTGGATCAAGGCCCAAAGACGAGATAAATAAATTTGAAGGTGTGAATGGATTTTTGATCAAACCCATTCGTTATAGTATACTTAAACAGATTGTAATCAATATAATGAATCGCACTAGTATTAGTGCTCATTTGGCTATAGAAGAGCCAACAAAGCAGCTTCTTGGAGAGCGCTATCCACTTCAGATTTTAGTAGCTGAAGATAATCCAGTGAATCAGAAGTTGGCCTTGTTTTCGCTAAAAAATTTGGGCTATCCGGCGAAAGCGGTTGTAAACGGTTTAGAGGTTTTGGATATTGTAAAAAGTGTTTCCTTTGATCTAATTTTCATGGATGTTCAAATGCCTGAGTTGGATGGACTGCAGGCTACAAGAGCCTTAATAAATCAAGGATTAAAAAGGAATACCAAGGTAATAGCAATGACAGCCAATGCATTAGAAGGCGATAGAGAGAGTTGTTTGGAAGCAGGGATGGATGACTACATCGCTAAACCCATCACTATTGATGCTCTTTCAAACCTAATTGAATTGTGGGCCAAGAGAATACAGCAGAATGGCGCTGGATGAGCTCAAGAAACGCCTTCTCAACTTTGCTAGCCAGTTTAGTTGTGTTGCTCTTTACGACAGTAATTCCATTTCTTTAGAAAACAGTAAGCTGGATTGGATTTTTGCTTGTGGAAATGACTTCTCTCAGTCCTTTCAACCAGACTTGAATAGGTTGCAATTGTATCTAAATAAGAATACAGACGAACACGTTTTCGGACTTATTAGCTATGATTTAAAGCAAGAAATAGAGGGTGTTTCCAGTAACAATCCTGCCTTTCACAATGTCCCATTTTGGACCTTTTTTACTCCTGAAGTATTGGTAAAATCGGTGAGTGGCCAGATTTATTGGTTAAAAGGAAATGAAGGACTTCTTCCAGAAATGACTGAATTTTCCAAAGAATTGGAGGTTTATACGTTTAGTCCACAAATATCAAAAACAGATTATCTCAAGGCACTTTCAAGTATTCAACAGAACCTTCAGACAGGCAATATATATGAGTTGAATTTTTGCCGTGAATTTCATTGCATTGCTGAAAATGAAATCCCAGTATACTCTCTTTATCAGAGCCTTCAAGCGGCTAATCCATCAAGTTTCTCAGCTTTCTTTAGAGTAGATGACAAAGTACTTATTTCATCTTCACCCGAACGATATATTATGAAATCGGGAAATACCTTAATTAGCGAACCTATTAAAGGTACTATTGCGCGTTCACCAAATCAGGAGGTTGATGAAAGTAATGCCATAAAATTGAAGAATAGTGAAAAAGAGCGAAGAGAGAATGTTATGATAGTTGATCTGGTGCGAAACGATCTATCAAGAATTGCTAAGCCAAATACGGTTCGAGTAGAATCACTTTATTCAATACGCAGTCTACCAAAGGTGCATCAAATGGTTTCCGTAATAAGTGCAGAGTTAGAATCGAATATTGAATTTACCGAAATTTTGAGATCGAGCTTTCCAATGGGGTCTATGACGGGCGCACCCAAGATTGCGGCTATGAAACTGGCGGAAGAGCTAGAGTCGTTTAGAAGAGGATGGTACAGCGGATCGGTGGGGTATATTGAACCGAATGGAGACTTCGATTTCAATGTTATAATTCGAAGCTTAATTGTGGAGAGAGATAAAAACAGAATGAGCACAGCTGCAGGTGGTGCGATAACTATTTTAAGTGATCCTGAAATGGAATTTCAAGAATCTGAATGGAAGGTTCAAAGCGTATTGAAATCCATTGGAGCAATTGTCGCTTCCACGACAGCAGATGGAACCGAGGTTTTCTAGATTTGACCTGTGATTAAAATGATCCAAAATCAAATAGAGAAGCTTTTTCCTTCTAAAACGACTTTTCTGTTGGCGTGTAGCGGTGGAGTAGACTCTATTTGTTTGGCAAGTGCTTTTAATTCTTTGCAAATACCCTTCCGCCTTATTCATGTAAATTATGGTTTAAGGGGCAATGAATCTGATTTGGATCAAAAATTTCTTTCTGAATGGGCTACCGAAAAGCAAGTGGAATTGGTGATAGGCAGTGCAAAAGAAGACATGCAATTAGAGAGTGGAAATATTCAACAACGCGCAAGAGCTTGGCGCTATCGTTTTTTCAAATCGAATCTTAGGGAGAATGAGATTCTAGTGACGGCTCATCATCAAGACGATCAGTTGGAGGGTTTTTTTATAAGCTTGAAAAGAAAAGAAAAGTGGGAATCCCAAGCGGGGATGTCGGTTTGGAATGGTTTCGTTTATCGACCTTTTTTATTGAAGTCGCGAGATGAGATAAATTCATATGCTCAAGCAAATGATATTGAATGGAGGGAAGATTCTTCAAACCAAAGTGATAAGTATTTGAGAAATAGAATTCGAAATTCGTTTTTCCCTGTTTTGGATTCTTTTTCTAAAGAATGGCGGAGAGATGTGTTAGACATTCAGAGCATATTGGAAAAGGCCGCAGCAGAAAAGCAAAGAAGACTAGAAAGATGGAAGAGTGATTTTCTAGTAATTGGAAACAATAGCTTTCAATTTGACCCTGCTGGTTTTAAAGAAGAACACTTAAGCTTGGCTATCTCTTTTTTAGCTCAGTTTGGGAAAATAGATACAGTGGCATTGAAAAATATTCTTTCGAAGTCAGGTAAGCATATTCGAATTGGAAAGTATTTTTTTGAAACGACCTCTAGCAGATATCTACTGATAAAGGATGATTCAAATGCCTTGAATGAATTAGCCTTTGTAGTAGGAGAACAGAGATTAGATTCTTCTAACTTGGTAAATAGTTCGATAGAGTCTTGCTTAGGTGAAATGAAATTATCTTCGCAAATAGCTTATCTAGATACTGATAAATTAGTGCTCCCCTTATCTTGGCGACATCCTAAGAGTGGAGATCGTTTTTTTCCGATTGGGATGAAGGGATCGAAGAAAGTTAGCGATTTCCTCAATGAAAGGGGACTAAGTTTAATAGAAAAGAAAAATATTTGGCTACTTACAAGCGACAATCATGTTGCTTGGATAGCTGGATATCGTATTGATAGGAGATTTGCAGCGAATGATGAAACATCCAAAGCATATTTCGTACGTTTAACCCAAGAAGTAATTCCATGAAATTAATGAAGAAAATGGCCCAGTTGGTGGGCTTGCTTTATGTTTTAGTATTCTTTTCATCAAGTCTTGATGCGCAGATTTTGGATCCTGTAAAATGGAAGTTTTACACTAAAGAAGCAAAAGAAAGAAACAAGGTAGATTTAATCCTAGAAGCTACAATTGAAGATCATTGGCATTTGTATTCTCAAGATATTGCCGATGGTGGACCTATTCCAACCAGTTTCGTATTTAATCCTTCATCGGAGTATAAGGCTGTGGGTCAAACTAGAGAATCGAAATCTGTTATTGAGTTCGATCCGAATTTTGATATGGAGTTGAAGTATTTCAACGGGAGAGCCTTCTTTACTCAGACGATAGAAGTTCTAACGAATAAGGATTTCGAACTCAAAGGAGAGTTAGAGTATATGGTTTGTGATGAAAAGCAGTGCCTTCCTCCCAAATATGTGGAGTTTAGTTTCAAAATAAGAGGGATAAAAGACGTCGAAAAAACACTGCAAGAAAGTGCAGTTAAGGACAAACCATCTTATGGATCAGAAGAAGAAACAGCCATAGAGGTTGAAGAATTAAAAGAAGAATTAGCTCAAGAAACATTGGAAGTTGAAATGTCAGATTCAATTAGTCATTCAGAGCTTCCATCAGCAGAAGGAGATGATTTTGTGGCCAAAGACGTAGATGGGAAAAAAGAGAATTCACTATGGGGAATTTTCTTGCTGGGTTTCGGTGGTGGATTGATAGCCCTACTAATGCCTTGTATTTTCCCAATGATTCCACTTACCGTTAGTTTTTTTACAAAACAGAGTAAAACAAAGTCAGAAGGAGTTTGGAAGGCTCTTATTTATGGAGTGAGCATTGTAGTTATTTATGTTGCTTTAGGACTGCTCATTACTCTAATTACGGGCAATAGTTCTTCATTGAATTCACTATCTACAAACCCCTGGTTTAATTTGGCATTCTTTGTTCTTTTTGTGGTTTTTGCCATGTCATTTTTTGGAGCCTTCGAGATTACACTTCCTAGTTCTTGGGTAAACAAAGCAGATGATGCTTCAAACAAAGGGGGATTGTTAGGAATATTTTTTATGGCTTTTACTTTGTCTCTCGTAAGTTTTTCTTGCACAGGACCCATAATAGGGTCTCTATTAGTGGATGCTGCTTCCAAAGGCGATATTCTTGGCCCTGCGATGGGTATGTTTGGTTTTTCACTTGCACTGGCCATTCCGTTTGCACTTTTTGCAGCTTTTCCAGGTTGGCTGAACAGTCTACCCAAATCAGGCGGCTGGTTAAATACAGTAAAAGTGAGTTTGGGTTTCTTAGAGCTGGCCTTTGCCTTTAAATTTCTAAGTACTGCAGATATGACCTGGCAAGCAGGTTTGTTGAAAAGGGAGTTGTTTATTGCTATTTGGATTGGAATTTTCTTGCTCCTAACCATGTATTTATTGGGCTCCTTTAGAACGCCAAACGATAGTCCTACGGAAAGGGTAAGTGTACCTCGTTTGATTTTTGCTATTTTCTTTGGTTCATTTACAATGTATCTGCTTCCAGGTCTTTGGGGTGCTCCTTTGAATATAATAAGCGGATTTCCACCTCCTATGTTTTATAGTGAGTCGCCTAATGGCCTTGCAGGTTCAGCCAGCCCCGTATCCAACGGTACAAGCGACGCTTTTATTCCAGAGGGTGCAGATCCTGAACATTGTCCGCTTGGCTTAAATTGTTTTCATGACTTTGAAGATGGATTAGCCTATGCTAAAAGTGTAGGAAAGCCAGTGATGCTCGACTTTACAGGCTGGGGATGTGTGAATTGTAGAAAGATGGAGGAACAGGTTTGGAAAGATCCCAGAGTGTTAAAGCGCCTAAGAGAAGATTTGGTAATTATTTCACTCTATGTAGATGAAAGAGTGAAATTACCAGAAAATGAGCATTACTATTCTGAGATACTCAAGTCAAAAGTAAAGACGATTGGGAACAAATGGAGTGAATTTCAAGCTGAAAATTACGAGACAAACTCTCAACCTTATTATGTGATTATCGGTCATAATAGCTTGGAACCATTACTTCCGCCTACAGCCTATGATCCTGATATTGAGTATTACATCAATTGGATTGATACGGGATTAAAACGATTTAAGGAAAACAGTTTGAAGTAAATTCTGTTGTTTTACAATGGAAGGTGAAAAGCGATATCGACTTAGAAGAGGGCAGCAAATTGTGGGTTATTGCCGTGAGTTGCCTTCTGGAGCGATGTTTTATTCAAAAGATTCGTTCTGGTGGACGGGGCATATCATACCCTATACTCAACTCGATGAGTGGACGGGATGGAAAGACAAGAATCGAATTCTGATTTATGAATACGACATTGTAAAATGTAAACTGGATCCAGACGGTGATTTTCAAAACGCTGCCGTGTTGTGGAATAGTAAAAATGAAGAATTCTGCCTTAGACTATTAAATGAAGATTCCTTATATTTTCCTCTAGAAATGAGCGGGATAGCTATGTTCAATCCAAAGCAGATCCAAGTTTTTTCTCAATTATTTATTAATCCAGAAATAATGGAAAGCCTTGGGCTTAAGGACGATTGAATTGGCGTTGTCTCATGGTTTCAAATAGCACTAAGGCAGCGGCAACAGAAACATTGAGTGAATCGATATTGCTCTTCATGGGAATCTGCCATTGAGAGTGTGAGTGCTGCTCCCAAAAATCACTAATTCCATTGTGCTCTCCCCCCATTATCCAAACTACTCTTTCAGGTATTGAATCTTGAAATAGAATGTTTGTTCCGCTTAAGCTTGTGGAGCAAATTGTTAGATCATTTTTTTGAAGCCATACCAATGCGTCTTCATTAGTCATATGAAAATGAGGTATAAGAAAAACGGTTCCAACCGAAGAGCGAATACAATTGGGATGATAAAAATCGGTACTGTTTCCAGTACTTATAATGCACTGCACTCCTGCAGCACTGGCCGATCTGAATAAGGCTCCTAAATTACCTGGCTTCTCTATATTCTCCACTAAAAGAACGTGATTTAGCTTATTAGGAACTTCAAATATTTGCGTAGTTGCGAAGACTCCCACTGCGCCCGCTGCCAAACCTCTCATGCTAATATGATTGAAACAGTTTGTGGTGCAATGAAATAGTTCGGGTTCTGAATGTAAAATACTTTCAGAAATCAATTTTCCTTCAGGCAGATAATACTCCAATAGCTGGAAACCAGATCGTAAGGCATATGCAATCTCCTGATCTCCTTCTACAACCATTCGCTCTTGTTTTATGCGAGCTCTTTTTCTGCTTTGCAGATCGAGAAGCAATTTGATTCGAGGATTTTGTAGGCTGCTTAGAAGCGTAGATTTGTGCATTCCGAAATTGTAAATTCGCTGGAAATAAGTCGCAAAGATGTTCCAAAAGTTATCAATAATTGCTATAGGCCTACTAGTAATTAGTTCTTGTGTTAGCAAAAAGAAATGGATTGAAGCCAATACTAAAATTGCAAACCTAGAAACTCGAGAGGCCGACTGTGAAAAACATGCGGCTCTGCTTACCGATAGTTTAACAAAGGTTTTAGAAGATTTTAAGGCCTTCACCATTATGGCAGATAAAGATAGAATTGCTCTCCTTGCCCAATTAGACCAGAAATCAGCGGCATTAAGTGAGAAGGATGAAGCCCTTAGGAGCAGAGCGAATCGATTACGTGAATTGCAGTCGAGAATAGATAATCAATCGATGTTAGTTCAAAATTTAAGGAAGTCAGTTACCGATGCGTTGGTGAACTTTAATAGCGATGAACTAACGGTTTCAATGAAAGAAGGACAGGTACAGGTAACGCTTTCTGATGACTTACTTTTTGAATCAGCCAGTTCAAAGATCGACCCTAAAGGAAAAAAGGCCATTGGCAAATTAGCGGTTGTGCTAAAAAATGATCCAAGTATTCGAATAACCATCGTAGGACATACCGACAGCATCCCAATTAAAACGACTCGCTACAAAGACAATTGGGATTTAAGTGTGGATAGAGCCGCTTCTATAGTTCGTGTCTTGACCGAAGAGTATGGTATTCCTGGAGATCGAATTCAAGCAACTGGAAAGTCCTCCTATTTTCCATTAGAAGACAACAAAACAAAAGAAGGGAGGGCAAAGAATAGAAGAACAGAAATTCTTCTTACTCCAAAGTTGGATGAACTCTTGAAATTACTGGAAAGTGATGGTTCTACAGAACCCTCTGAATTATAAAATGCGCTTAATCACTCGAAGTGAATGAGTGTGTTTATTTAATTTGGAGTTGTAGATTCCAGTTTGATCAATAGAATCAATTCGAACAGAACCACTTGCATGAATAATCGTGTGGTTTTCTAGGAGCATTCCCACATGGGTTATTCTACCTTCCGCATTGTCAAAAAAGGCTAAGTCGCCCAATTGAGCTTCGGCAATAAACCCTAAGGCTTCTCCAAAATCTGCCTGCTGATAGGCATCTCGTGGAAGTTGAACATCAATAAGGCGATAGAGTAGTTGGATGAATCCAGAGCAATCGATTCCGAATGGAGTTCTTCCTCCCCATAAATAGGGTGCATTGAGAAGACTAAGGGCATGATGTGCTAATGAATTTTTATTATTCATTGCCTCCAAAACCTCTCCTTGAAATGAAAATTGTGAGTTTAAAATTCGTCCCTTGCCTTCATGGAATGAAGGCAAGGACGAACCAAAAGGAATGAGACTAAAAGATTGTGGCGTTTCAAACTGGACGAGCCCTAAAGGTTCTCCTGAAAATACTTTGGTCTTTGAAATAGATTCAAATTCCTCAGAAGAAATAGACTCCCATTGTTTGTCAGAAATCCAACCTATGTATCCGTCGAAATGCATGGATATTTTAATCCAAGATGGTTTTTCATCTAATACGGTAAAAACTTCACCAAATAATAATTGACTTGTCATTTCAGAGCGATCGTCGGCACTGGCTCGGACAGGAACAATAGATAAAGTGCAGACGCCGTACTTCATAACAAAAAATTAGATGCTCTCGAGAACCATGGCGCTAGCACCACCTCCGCCATTGCAGATTCCAGCAGCGCCCAATTTCGCATTGTTCTGTTTTAAAATATGAATTAGAGTAACAAGAATGCGAGCACCACTGCAGCCTAGAGGATGACCCAAAGACACAGCCCCACCATTTACATTGGTGCGGTTGTTATCAATGCCAAGCAATTTAACATTCGCTAATCCTACTACTGAAAAAGCCTCATTTAATTCGAAATACTCTATATCTTTCATCTCAAGACCCGCTTTGCCAACCGCTATTGGAAGTGCTTTCGCCGGCGCTGTAGTAAACCATTCTGGTGCTTGAGCTGCATCAGCATAGGAGCGAACAATAGCCAATGGTTTTAGTCCTAAGGCATCTGCCTTTTCTCTGCTCATCAAAACCAATGCGGCGGCTCCATCATTAAGCGTTGATGCATTTGCAGCGGTGATGGTTCCATCCTTTTTAAAAACAGGATTTAACTGAGGAATCTTGTCGAAGTTTACATTTTTATATTCTTCATCCTGAGAGAAAAGTATAGGATTGCCTTTTCTCTGTGGAATTTCAACGGGAACAACTTCATTATTAAATTTTCCAGCTTCCCAAGCAGCCGCGCTGCGAGTATAGGATTGAATGGCAAAGGCATCTTGATCTTCTCTTGAAAATTGGTGCTCTTCTGCACAAAGCTCAGAGCAGCTGCCCATATGAACATTGTTGTACACATCCGTTAAACCATCGTGAACAAGACCATCAATAAGGCTTATATTGCCCAATTTAGTGCCTGTTCGAGCACTCATATAATGCGGAGTTAGACTCATATTTTCCATTCCTCCAGCTACGATAACATCGGCATCTCCAGATCGAATGGCTTGCACGGCCATGCTTACCGCTTTCATGCCCGAAGCACATACTTTGTTTACCGTTGTACAAGGCACATCTTGCCCTAATCCTGCAAACATAGCTGCTTGCCTTGCAGGTGCTTGCCCATTGCCAGCCTGCAGTACATTGCCCATATATACTTCTTGTACTTCTTTAGGATCGAGCCCAATTTTTTCCAAAGCACCTTTAATAGCCGCTGCACCTAGGCGAGTGGCAGGAACGGTGGAAAGACTACCAAGGAAACTTCCTATGGGAGTGCGAACGGCGGAAACAATTACAACTTCTTTCATTTTATTTTATTAGTTAGGGAGTAGTTTTCGAATATAGTTAGAACTAAATAAAACATTAGGCTCTAAGCACAATGTTCCATTCTTTCTCTAATTGCTTTAAAATTTGCTCAATGGTTTTTTCAATTTCAGTATCAGTTAGTGTTTTGGAATTATCCTGAAAGATGAGCTTTACAGCATAGGATACTGTATTGGCTGGAAGGTTTTTCCCTTCGTAAACATCAAATAATCCAATTTCTCTCAACAGTTTTTTAGCCGTTCGCAATATAGTAGTCTGAATAGAATCAAAAGAAACATCTTTCGGAACAAGTAAGGCCAAATCTCGTCGAACCGCAGGGTACTTAGGAATTTCAGCGGTCTTGACCTTTACTTTTGAAGCTCTTTTAATTAAGATTTCCCAATCTAATTCGGCATAAAAAACCGTTTGATTAATATCCCAAGTCTTCAAGAGATTCGTGGGCAACTCATAGAGAATACCAATTCTTTTATTGCCAGACCACCATTCAAGCTTTAGCCCATCCATTTTTTGGTCTATTGATTCTAGGCCAAGGTTATAGAAAACACTCTCAACCTTTGATTTCAAGAAGTAGATATCTTCTGCCTTATAGCTTGAATTCCAATTCTCTACCACTCCCGAACCTGTTTGCCAAAAGGCTAGGAATTCTTTTTCCTCGTATCCACTTTCTGTAAGATGATAGGTCCTTCCAAACTCATAGCAACAAAGGTCATTTACCTTCTGATTTAAATTTCTACGCAGCGTTTCTAGTCCATTTGGAAGCGGACTGTTTCTAAGAACATTTAAATCCTGACTTAAGGGGTTTAGAGTTCTTATTAAGTCATCTGAGCTGTAGTAGCTCTCTTTGTGGAGCGAGTTATGCATGACTTCCTGAACGCCCAAAGAGGTTAAAGCGTTGGCAATCTTTTCTTTCTTCTGGTAAGCGGGATAGGCATCGAATTTCCCAGTTGAAAAACTAATTTTCGCAGGAAAAGGAATATTGTTAAGGCCATAGATCCGAAGTACTTCTTCCACGATATCGGCTTCACGAGTTACATCTACTCGGTAAGCTGGTGGTTTTACCCTTAGAATATCATTGGTTTCTGCCAAGACTTTAATATCCAAAGAACTTAAAATCGCCTTGTAATCTGATTTGGAAATCTCATGGCCAATTAACTCATTCATCTTTGCGTAAGAAACGCTTAGATCCTCAGGTTCAGAGGGGTTATTACCTGCTTCTATTAACTCCGAAGCAATATGGGCACCTGCTATTTCTTGGATCAGCAGTGCTGCTCTCCGTATGGCATACAAACTCATATCAGGATCTACCCCTCTTTCATAACGAAAGGAAGCATCGGTATTCAAGCCATGACGCTTAGCTGTTTTTCGAATCCGAACAGGATTAAAAAGGGCAGATTCTAAGAAGACCGCCGTGGTGTTATTATTTACTCCACTTTTACTTCCTCCAAAAACCCCAGCTATACACATGGGTTCAGACTGGTTACAGATCATTAAATCCATTGGATCTAACTTTCTTAGCTTTCCATCTAGCGTTTCAAAAGACTCATTTTCATTTGCTCGTCTAACTTTAACCGTATTGCCCTTTATGGCTGATAAATCGAAAGCGTGCAATGGATGCCCTGTTTCGTGTAGAACATAATTGGTAATGTCTACTATATTATTAATTGGTTTTATTTCAATTGCTTGTAATTTCTCTTTGAGCCAGTCGGGTGAGGGACCTATTTTAATTCCATCTAAAACCAATCCATAATATCGAATACAAGCTTCGTTGTCTAGAATCTCAAGATGGATTTTATGTTCGGGTTTTTGGATGACGAAATTCTGTACACTGGGCAGTCCGAGTTCAGATTTCATCCCCCTAAATTTCAGAGCAGCATTTAAGTCTCTCGCCACTCCGTAATGACTCATGGCGTCTGATCTGTTGGGAGTTAAACCAATTTCTAAGCAGAAATCAGATTCCAAACCCAGCGCTTCAACCAAAGGCGTACCAACCTCCAAATTGGAGTCTAATATTAAAATACCATCATGACTTTTTCCAAGACCCAATTCATCTTCAGCGCAGAGCATGCCCTCAGAAACTTCGCCTCTAATTTTCCCTTTCTTTATTACAAGAGCTTCTCCATCAGTAGGGTAAAGCGTAGTTCCAACCGTAGCTACCGCAACCTTAAGTCCTTTAGACACATTGGGTGCACCACAAACAATTGAGAGCCATTCAGTACCGCCAATTGAAACTTGGGTGCAGTGTAGTCGGTCTGCATTTGGATGTCTTTGACATTCCATTACTTCGCCAACAACCACCCCTTTTAATCCATTGGGTACTCTATGTACTTCGTAGATTTTTTCGGTTTCTAATCCTATTTCAGTTAGGATATCGCCTAACTCATTGGGATTTAAATCGGTTTGAATGTATTGCTTTAACCAGCGGTATGAAATTCTCATGAAATTTGACCTAAAAGAAGTCGGCAAAGGTAGCAAAGACAGAGGATGCTATCCCGCTTATATTTGCCATATGGGTATGAAGAAACCAGTTATTATTGAAGACTTGTATTTGCATGCGGCAGGCGCCAAGGGCAATGCCGTAGGTCGTGATTCGGAAGGAAGGATAGTCTTTGTTAAGAGTGCCGTTCCAGGTGACACAGTGCGAGTGCGTGTTGTAAAGAAAAAGAAGCAATTTATAGAAGCAAAATTGCTCGAGGTTACAAAGTTTTCAGAGCAAAGGGTTACTCCAGAATGCCAGCACTTTGACCTTTGTGGCGGATGCTCTTGGCAGAATTTAAAATATGAGCATCAGCTTGAGAATAAATTTGACGAAGTAGTGAACAACCTCAAGCGGTTGGGACATATTGAGCCAGAGGAAATTGAACCCATACTTAGTGCGCCTCAGAATTTTTTCTATCGCAATAAGTTAGAATACAGTTTCTGCGCAGAGCGATGGTTAACCGATGAGGAAGTTAAATCCAACGAAAACTTCGATCGCAGAGCTTTTGGTTTCCATATTCCCGGTAGGTGGGATAGAGTTTTTGAGGTTGAAAAGTGTCTCCTTCAACCCGAACCATCAAACGCCATTCGAAATTTTATTGGTGATTTGGCGAAAGAGCACAATTGGACCTACTACCATCCAAGGGAAAAGACAGGTTTTTTACGCAGTTTAATGCTGCGAAACAATTCTGAAATGCAGTTTATGATTGCCCTACAGTGTTCAGAAGATAGGAGAGAGGAGATCTATTTTTTATTGGATAAGTTGAAGGAGCAATTCCCTCAAATCTCTTCTATTTATTATGCTATAAATCAGAAGGCCAACGATTCTATCTATGACCTAAATCTTATTCATTACAGTGGCGATGAAGTATTAATTGAGCGTATGCCGGGCTTTCAAGGCGGTAAGGATTTAAATTTTAGAATCGGACCAAAATCCTTCTATCAAACCAATAGCGAGCAGGCTTCAGAATTATATCGAGTGGCCCTTGAGTTTGCTGACTTAAAGGAGGAAGGTTTAGTCTATGATTTATATACAGGAACTGGAACGATTGCCTTGTATTTAGCCCAAAAGGCAAAGAAAGTAATTGGAATTGAAGGAGTTGAGGCAGCGGTTTTAGATGCAAGAATTAATGCGAGAGAAAATGGAATTGCGAATGTTGAATTTTTTAGCGGTGATATGCGCAAAGTATTCAACGAAGAATTTTTGGCTGAGCACGGCCTTCCGGAGGTTATTGTTACAGATCCGCCTCGTGAAGGAATGCATCCAGACGTAGTTCAGCAAATTCTCAAAATCAATGCTCCCAAAATCGTATATGTTAGTTGTAATTCAGCTACCCAAGCAAGAGATTTAGCCATGATGAGTGAACAATACCGAATTGTAAAGATTAAACCGGTTGATATGTTCCCTCACACAGCTCATATAGAGAACGTAGCTTTGCTCATCAGAAAGTAGAAGTCATGGACAGCAAATCGCTTATTCTTGAACCCGCCAAAGTGAAAGTCAAATTGGAAAGAATGGCTTGGCAAATTTTAGAGCGTTGCAGTGGAGAAGATTCCATTGTTTTAGCTGGAATTGCTCCGCAAGGCTATCACTTAGCTAAAGAACTCGCTACAAGAATTACTGCCATTTCATCGGTTCATGTGCACCTGCTTTCCATCGGTATAAACAAAAAGGATTTAATACACTCGGAAGTTCAATTAGACAAAGAAGCTGCTATTTGCAATGACAAGGTGGTTTTTGTAGTGGATGACGTTTTAAACACGGGTAAAACTCTGCTGCACGGCATAGGTGGTTTTCTTCAAACTTCTATTAAAAGCCTATTTACGGTGGTATTGGTAAATCGAGAGCACAACCTGTTTCCTGTTCGTGCAGATGTTTCTGGAATGGAATTATCCACTACCTTGAGAGAGCATATAGAAGTGGTACTAGATGATTCTGGCTTTTCAGTTTATCTAGTTTAAAGAAGCATCTAAAATGAATTTAAACGCCTACTTAATTGATTTTGATTTGATTGAGCGGGAGTTCGTAGCTGTTGGTGTCGCTCAGAAACAATTGATTCGCAATAATCAAAAATTGCGTTTGGTAGAGTTTTCTAAAGGTTTCTTTGAAGAACATTGGTGTTTAAAAGGGCATGTTGGATATGTTTTGTCTGGAGAAATGAAACTGCTTTTTAGAGATAAAGTAGTGTTTTTCAAACCTGGAAATGCACTTTGGATTGATGCAGGAGAGGAGAATCAACATAAGATGCGACTTATCGACGATCAAACAGTCTGCCTTTTGTTGTTCGAGAGTATCGAGGGCTAAATCAGTAAACTTCAAAATAATGCGAATCGCTAGTCTTGTATCGAAGCCTAAGAGTTTCTTGATGATTTTCATCTTCATTCAATCTATGAGCCTGAATGCTCAGACTGGATCGCCGGATAGTAGCCAAATGGAATGGTCTGACTCAGCCAGAGATCAGGCCTTATCTTCTTTCCAAAGAAGAGTGGGAACCTTAGATTCTCTTCGAACCGCTGATTCCTTAAGACGACTCAATCTAGAAGCGGAGTTAGCTTCTCTAAGAACAACGGATAATGTTAAGAAAGAGGAGCTTCTTCGCGAACTTCAGGGACTTACAGATAGAGAATCTCTGAGGATTCAAAGAAAGAAGAATGAAATTGATTCGCTAAGAAAGAGTGTGAAAGGCTCGGTAGTTAGGGGTTTAGTTACAGATACATTGTTCTTGATTTACAGTCGTTTGGGGAGTTTTTCTGCAGTTGAAAGGGCAACTGCAATCTCAACGCGTTTAGAAACAATTTCAAAAAATTGGAAGTTCGAATCCGATAACCTAAGCATACTTGAAGCCGAGACCACCTTAGATGTTGTTTTTGATGGAATTATCCTGGTGGGAATATCAGAGAATGACGCCATTTGGATGAATTCAACCAAAGAAGAATTAGCGATTAGGCTCAAGAAGAAGTTCGAAGAAGAGCTAAATGCCTATGCCAGACAATGGAATATTGTAGTTATTCTAAAGGAAATCGGCTTAGCTGCTTTGGTTATTCTTGTCCTCGTTTTCGCAATAAAGTACATTAATAAGTTATTTAAATGGACTAAGAAAAAGATTGAAGATCAAGAGGGTAAGCTAATCAAAGGCATACATTTTAACAACTTCACACTCTTTGATTCGAAACAACAAATAAAGCTCTTAGTGCGGTCTAATCGCTTTTTGAATTGGTTTATAAATCTTCTACTTGTATATATTTCTTTGCCACTTCTTTTTGGCATTTTTCCATGGACTAAAAACCTGGCTACCACCCTTGTCGATTATGTTTTGGGCCCCTTGAAAAGAATTGCTCTCGCCATATGGAATTATATGCCCAATCTTTTTACCATCGCTGTTATTGTAGTTGTTTTCTATTATGTTTTGCGTGGAATTAAGTTCCTAAAAGTTGAGATTGAAAAAGGAAACCTGCAGATACCCGGTTTTTATCCAGAATGGGCAGGATCTACATTTCAAATTGTGCGACTCATAACCTTGTCGTTCATGGTTGTGGTAATATTTCCTTATTTACCTGGTAGTGAATCTCCAGTATTTAGAGGCGTTTCTGTGTTTTTAGGTTTCTTATTTACCTTCGGATCAGCTGGCTCCTTGTCGAATATCATTGCAGGATTGGTGCTTACTTATATGCGGCTGTTCTCAATAGGTGATAGGGTTAAAATTGGAGAAATAGTAGGCGATGTAATTGAAAAGTCTCTACTCGTAACCCGTATTCGTACTACAAAGAATGAAATTGTATCTATTCCTAATTCTACTGTCATGAATAGTCATACGGTAAACTACAGCAGTGATGCATCTGTTAACGGCCTCATCCTTCATACAACGGTAACTATAGGGTATGATGTGCCTTGGAAGAAGGTTCATGAAGCATTAATAGAAGCAGCAAACAGAACAGCTCTTCTGCTAAAAGAACCTAAAGCTTTTGTTCTTCAGACTAGTTTGGATGACTTTTATGTCTCGTATCAGCTGAATGCTTCTACCGATAGTCCAAATAAACAAGCAAGTATTTATTCAGATCTACATCAAAATATTCAAGACAGTTTCAATGAGGCGGGAATTGAGATTTTGTCGCCACATTATAGGGCCGCAAGAGATGGAAATAGTACAACCATTCCAGCGGATTATTTACCCAAAGATTATGTTGCCCCTAGTTTTAGAGCAGATAATACAAAGGCTTAAATTGTTTATAGAAAGGGATCTGAATATTTTGGATCGCTTAGACATGTGTTGTCTGTTAACGTCATTAAAAAAGCAATTAAGTCTTGTTTATCTCTGTCAGTTAGGTTCAATTTCAATGGAGTATTGTTGGGTGCGATCAGTAAAGGATCTAGAGCAGGGCCCATTTTTATACCTGAATTATAGTGTTCGATAACTTCTTCAAGGCTGGCAAGACGACCGTCGTGCATATATCCGCCCGCCACTGCAACATTACTAAGAGAAGGCGATTTAAAAATTCGAGTTTCATTAGCATCTAGTCCATTGCTCTTTACAATTCCATCTAAAGTGAAAGCTGGGGCTTGATGGCAAGCATTGCATCCTGCACCCCCTAAATGAACTGGTGTAACGTATAGATGTTTCCCTCGGTTCTCTGATTCGTTAAAATTAGGGAAGTCGGTATCCAAACCAGAACCTGGAAGATTTGGATTGAAAGTAAACTCATATCCTTCATCAAACCGGCTTTCGAAGGAGACAATACTTCTTAGAAACTGCGCTATGGCCTTTTCCATACGGATCACACTAATCTCAGAAGTACCATATACTTCATGAAAAAGAGGAGGGTAATAATCAAGGTTTTCTAAACGCAAGAGTAAAGCATCCAATCCACCTGCAGTTGAATCAAAGCCCATTTCTATGGCATCTTGAATAGGCATAACAGATTGTTCTTCTTGGTTGGCAGCGCGTCTATCCCAAAATTGAAAGGCGGGGGCGTAAAAGCGTCCGTTGGCCAAACGCATAGAGTGCATTCCCGTTAATCCTCCGTCAAATCCAATACTAAAAACATTCTGATCTGTAAAGCCATCCTCTTGTTTATGGCAGCTGGCACACGAAATAGTGTTATTGATACTCAACTGGGTATCGTAAAACAAGACTCTCCCTAAATAGGCTCCCTTATCTGTTACGGGGTTATCTGTTGGATTGTTATCGGTATTTAAGGCCGTTACAAAATGGGTTGGATAGTTAGGATTTGCGTAATTCGGAGGGTTTTGTATCGCCTCTAATAATTTATCTTTTAGACTTGCTTTTGGCTGTTCTAAAGGTGTAGAATTCTTCTGGCATGAAGAAAATAAAAGACTAACAATAAAAAGTAAAAAGTAAAATAGCTTATTCATAGCCGAGTATTTTCAATCGGTTCTGTCTGCTAATATCCAAAATTTGAAATTCTATTATTGAAGCTTTTTCGGGAATAATCTGTTCTTCTAGTTTCGCTAATATAAGAGGTCCTTTAGGTAAAGAAAGGAATTCCATTAGGCTTAGCACGGTATTTTCAGGATTTTGTATTAAATCTTCAAAGCGGATAATGCAAATTCGATCGGTATAGTTTTTCTTTAAGCGTAGTATTGTTTCGTTTTTATCTAGCCAGAAATCGAGTTTTGCTAGCTGTTTTTCTTTTTCAGACAAATGAATCGAATCTGGATTTAGTTTCTGAAATTGCTGATCGTTTTTCGATTGAGCCATTTTTCTTCCATCGCGGATTAGATGGATGTATTTGAAAGTTGGATAATGTTGAAGTAAGTATTCTGCAAAGAAATGAGTGTTAGGCTCTTTCCAAAGAATTGGTTTTTTACTCGAATTTCTGTTCAATAAGAAGGTGCTGAAGTTGGATTTTGGAAGGAGAGGATGTTGAAGAGATTTCAAATCCTTTCGCAAGAGATTCCATTCAATTAAGCTCAAAGCCTTGCCACTTCGGATCTTTAAAAAGAGTGCCAAGCGTTTTTGAGAAAGCTCAGAATTAGGTTCAATTAAGAATCTTGATTCTGTTAATAATGCAGAGAAAAGAAGATCGTCATTAGATCGATTGAGATAGGGGCTGAGTTCAAAGAAATCGTTCTCAATAACTGAGTACAGTAATCGAGTGCCACTTCCGCCTAAACCTCCGATGCCAATAATCGAATTCAGAAATAATCAGTTTAAGTTCTATTAAATCTCAATTCCCTTGTTCTTCTTCTTCTTCTTTTTTGTCTCTTTTCCAGCAAGCTTAAAGTTAATGGGTATGGTATACGACATCCGAACGGGCTTTCCATCTTGGTAACCAGGAGTAAGTTCAACAGGGATATTTTTTATTACGTTAACTGCGGCATTATCCAGTAATTTGTGAGTTCCTCTTGCAACTGTCACATTCGACACGCTTCCATCTTTTTCTATAATAAAGCTGATAAATACTCTGCCCTGAATTCCTTTTTTTCTTGCTTCTTCCGGGTATTCAACATTACTAGCAATGTATCGCATTAAATTGTTATTAAAGCAATTAAATCGAAGTTCTTCAGTTCCTTCATCCTCACATCCGGGCCAAACAGGTTTGGTTTCAACTTTATCAAAGTTTATTGTATTGTCTTGTTTCTCCTGGGCTTGAACCAAAGAGGCGCTGAGAAAAGATGCGAGAAGAAGATAATAGGGTGGTTTAATTTTCATATTACTAGGAAAAAGAGATTGGTTATTCTACTTTGAGTTATTGTGTTTTTCTCTATTTAGATTTTGAAGCTCTTGATTTGCTGCAAAAGAAGAAATAAGTTGATTTAGCATATCACTTGCTGCATGAGGTGCATTAGGAAGCAATATTAAGCTGCTCTTGGAATCTTCAGCAACCGAAGCCAAAGTGTCGTAGTGTTGTGTAATTACAATCAGCGCAGAGGCCTCTTGTGGATTGATTCCAGCATTGTTTAAAACGCTTACACTGTCTTCTAATCCTTTAGCAATTTCTCTTCTTTGATCTGCAATACCCTGTCCTTGAAGTCTTTTGCTTTCTGCTTCGGCTGTTGCTTTTGCAACAATTCGAATTCTTTCTGCCTCACCTTCATACGTAGCTGCAATTTTCTGACGCTCGGCGGCATTGATCTTATTCATGGCATCCTTTACTTGAATATCGGGATCAATATCCGTAACCAATGCTTTAATAATACCATAACCATAAGCATCCATGCTTTCTGTTAATTCTCTTCTAAGTGCGATAGCGATATCGTCTTTTTTCTCAAAGACATCGTCTAAACGCAATTTTGGAACTTCCGCTCGAACAACATCAAAAACATAGGATGTAATTTGAGCATGAGGACTTTCTAACTTATAAAATGCTTCAAACACCTTTTCTTTAAGCACAACATATTGCACGCTAACCTTCATTTTAACGAAAACATCGTCTTTGGTTTTGGTTTCAACTAGAACATCCAGCTGTTGAATACGCATATTCACTTTGGCTGCAATGCGATCTACAATTGGAATTTTGAGATGAATACCAGGGCCATACATACCTTTAAATTTCCCAAATCGTTCGAGTAAAACAATTTGCTGTTGACGGACAATGAACAGTCCGAAAACCAGTACGAGAAAAAGAAGAAAGAGAACGAAATAAAAAAGTGCCATTTGTAAATCGAGTTAGTTTAATTACTCCGAATAATCGACACGCCTCCTTGATAAAGTGTGCCTTTTGCGCTAATAAGTAGAATATAGTATGTGCCGTCAGGTAAAGGATCTCCTCCTTGATCTACGCCATCCCAGTCGTTCTGATAGTTCGGGCGATCCAGTACTTCTTGTCCCCAACGATTGAGTACAAGCAATCGAGCCGTTTGATTATCCAGCACATTACTGAGATTGAGAACATCATTCCTTCCATCTGCATTGGGAGTAATAACATTCATTACGCGAGGATCTTCTGGAATGATACTATCGGGAGCCCAGAATATTTTAACGGAGTCTATTCCTTCACAACCCAATTCGTCTTTTACAAGTACGTAGTAAGTGGTGGTATCATCTTGCGGCCATACTCGAATGTTTTGTTGGAATTGACCGCTGTAGCGAGAAGGTATATCGCTGTACCAATAAAAAGAAAAACCTGTGCTTGCACCTAAATCAGCATATTCATTTCGTTCTATGGTTTGATTGGGACCCGCATCTACCGTAGCAGCCAAGGCACTTATTTCTACACTATCCACAAAGGTGATGGAACAAGTGGGTGGCCAATAGGCAGTAAAACTTACTGTTTTCCAGCCGGGACTGCTCCAACTTACAGGAGGAGGGACAAGGTTAGAGCTAAAATTGGGACTTGCTCCTGGACCAAAATTCCAATCGAAACTAGAATTAGGAGGGAAATTTCCCACTGCTTCCCATTGGATACCTTGAACTTCAAAACAAGGAACACCCGACCAAGACATACTGGCATTTACATCGGGCTGAACGAGAAATTCAAAGGTGGTAGAATCGCTGCATTGCCAGCCTGGATTCACCACTAAAAGAACGGTATAACTGCCTGGTGATGGAAAGCTGAAAACTGGATTGGGTAAGTTGGAGGTATCTGTAACAATACCTGGAACGCCAAAATCCCAGAAAAGGTGGTTGAAATTGGTGCTTTCGTTTTGGAACTGTACGTTTAAACCATTGCAAAGCAAAGTGGAATCTTCGGCAGGTGTTAACATATCCGCAACAATATTGCTTACACAGTTTACAATATTGAATTGATAATCGAGTCGAATTTGACTCATCTGAATTCCGTTTCGCCATTCACTGACGCAAATTCCAACCACAAAACGACCGAGCTGATCTGGCTTACCATTCAATTGTCCGGTTAACGGATCAATACTTATAGGAGGGGTTCCCGGAAGGGGTTGAGAAGGAGTATAAGGTGCAAGAAAGTTAATAGGAGTATAGGGGGGAGGGCAAGAAGGAACAGGAACTACAGCGAAGCATCCACCCCCGCCGCCGCCGCTCGAGCCTCCTTCCAGTATATCACAGAACTCAAAATGAAGCGAGTCTCCATCTTTTTCAATCGCCTCAATGGTTAAATTTAAGGGTTCGTTTCCACAGAGTACAATCGGTGCTGGATTGTTGAATGCAGGACTGGAATTGCAGGTGGTATCTAATGAAGGTATGGTAACGAAATAGGTATTTCCAAAATTTCCAGAATTGGCCACATTGTCTATACTATTGTTTCTGCAACACCTTTGGTGAACGATGGTGTACCCACCTACAATGGGAGGAAGGGAAAAGCTGGTTGTGTAGTCGGCATATTCTGTACAGAGATTGGAAGGAGGTGTAAGACAAGGATTTCCAGTGCTATTTAATGGAACAGAAACAGTGGGACCCTTGGGAACTTGAACGGATTGTATCAGATTATTTGAGGCATCGTATACGGCGATATTTGCGTCGGCATCGAAAGCCGCACCACCTCCGGCACAATCTCTATATACCCGCAAAAAGACTTGATAATCGTTACCACCAACACATTCATACGAGATATGCCCACCCACTAAATGGGCAGCCCTTAGGCTACTGAAGGCAAAAAGGAAACCAACAATAAGGGCAATTTTAAAATCCATCTTCATTAGTGCAAAATACGCAGATAGACCTTGTTAAGTTTGGTCATTTAGTAAAAGTTTGCAAATTGAAAGATCATAGCCCGTTTCCAACGAGAATTCAAATTTCTTCGAAAGAATTTATTTAGAGAATAAGCCCTTGAGTTCAGTTTCACCCTCTGTTAATTTACGAGCAAAATGAAGGGCTTTTCGAATCCTAGCATCTGAAGTTTTTAATCGGTCTATGGCAAATACAATACTCCTTCTTTTGCCAATAGACAGTTTGTTGAAATAGCCTTCAACCTCCGGCCAATCCCACAATACAGCCTCCCATTCTTCAGGCATTGGCGCTTGAAGTTCGGATGTATCTTTTTTAATCTCTAACAGTATTAGGTCGCCTTCTTTTGCATTCAGGCGCTTTAACATTTCAGTTGAAAGGTAGATATACCTGAGATCGGTTTCTTTTTTTCTGTGTATAGCCCTTTGAAATTCAATCCCGTACAGAGAGATAACCACTCTCTTTTCATTTTCCAAAAGACATTCCTTTAAATAGTCGAGAGGAATTTCAATTCGTGAGTGCCAAAGATTATCTTTTTCTATTCTAGCGGTAATGTGCTGCAAAGGAGGTTTTTAGGAGGAAGGATTTATCTATAAGAGGCACAAGAATTAAAAGTACTAAAATTAAAGTTCAAGAAAGAAAGTTACCTCGAGGAATCCCTTGATGGAATCGCATCCTCCATTCGAATTTGAATCAAATTTTCAGTCGCTTTTAATCGCAGTCGTATATACTCATTCACCTTTGAATTAATGCTTTTTGTTGCTTCTTTCGAATGTTCATCTGAATGGATCTCAGCACTTTCTTCAAGACATTGACTCAGTAATGAATCGAGATGCACCCATTTAGTTTGCTCAAAGAGAGAGTCTCCAGCCAGCGAATCTAATCTTTGCGCTTGAAAAACGATGTTTGTGATTTCTTTTTCAACTAAGGATAAATCCTTTGAATCATAGAAAGTACAAGAGAAGAGAATACTTCCTGCGAGAAGGCTGAGAACGCGATTACTGAAGTATTTTATTTCAATTTGCTTTCGAGCCATTTCCTCATTTGTTGTCTGTTATCTACGAAAAGAAAATGCCCACCATCGATTTTGTCGCCCTCGGTAATTCTTTTGTTTGGAAATAGTTTGTCGTGTTTACCATGCAGTCTATGGTACTCAATCTTCGTATTTGCACTAGCCCTTAATCCTTGAATTACAGCCCATTTATAGTTTCTAGCCTCCATTTTCTGAAGAAACATTTTAAAGCGATTTTTTTCGTTGGGCGGGAAAGGAGCCCAGATAAGCGCAAATTTTTTAATCCAACTGGAAGGAATAAAAAACAGAAAAAAGGCGAGTAATTTTGGAAACGGGAAGGGAATTTCGGAGGGCTTTAGCACACAAGAGATAAGAAGTAGTGGCTTGTTCTCAAGCTGAGAAGAACAAGCACGAGCGATTAAAGCTCCATATGAAAATCCCAAAATTGCATCTACATCGAGTTTCAACTCTGAAACTACTCTTCGGCCATAATCATCTATAGTTTCACTCGACTCAGGGCTAGGCAAAAGAGGAGAAACACAGACCCATCCTGGAGGAAGCAAAGATTCAATAAGTCGGCTTTCACCACCGAAACCGTTGAATAAAAGAAGTTTTTTCAAAAGTCTAAATGCGCTTCATTTGCTCTTTGATCATCTTAACTTGATCAGCTAGCATTTTTTTCTCATCCAACTTTTTCACCTCTGTTAAAAGAATTTGCGCTTCTCTTTTTCTTCGTCTTGCCACTGCAATACCCGCTAAATTGAGCTTTGCCATGGCTTGGTCATGTTTCATGCGAAGTCCCATTCCCAAGGCCTTTCTCATAAGTGTTTCTGATTTTCCCATATGCACTTGCGCTTCCAACAAACCACTTAGAAAATAATAGTAAGCCGCTTGACCTTTGGTGAGGCTTTGTTCTGGAGTTTTAATGGCATCCAGCATTTTGCGTGATTTAGCCATATCATTCTTCCTTAAATACCAAAAAGCCAGAAGAATTCTTTCGTTGCGGAAGTAGGTAAGTACTACCAATCCAGATAAAAATATCAGCAATATTCCATTGCCAATATTAGAAACCCAGAACTGTTGAATAGCCCAAAGAAATAGGAGGGAGGCAATACCAAGACGCGCAATTTTATTAATCATATCAAAAATTGAAGCCGCAAAGGTAAGTCAGCTTAGGTATGCTCTAAAAGTACAATTTGCGAAGATTTACGATCTCTTCAGGAGAGTATCCATCCAATAACATACACGTGTTGAAGGCATCATTCGAGAGAAAGATACCTTTATCTTCTTGCACTAGGCTAAAAGGTTTAGGCTCAGACTCAAGGAGTGCATCTGATTCTGTTTCCATTCTCTCGGTTAATTAGACAATAATATTAGAGAATTTCACAAAACAAAACAAGGGGTAATTCAAATGAATTACCCCTTGCTCAAATTTTGTTTTATCTAAAATTAATTAGGTAAAAGCACTTTATTGATGACGTGAATTACACCGTTTGTACCTGTAATATCTACGGCCGTAACGTCTGCAGTTCTTGAAGATTCATCAGTAATGGTAACACTTCCGCCGTTAACTGCTAGATTTAGTGTTCCGTTTTGTGCTGCTGTTACAGAGGTAGTAGTTACATCTGCAGCTCTAACCTCAGAGGTAAGGGCGTGATAAAGCAATACGTTGGTTAAGCCAGGAACTCCTCCTACCTCAGCAACTACTGCATTTAGATCAGGGAGGTTTAATTCAGTTAAAAGACTACCGAAAGCATTATTGTCTGGAGCAAAAATGGTTAAAGACAGACTGCTATTCGTAATGGTACTCGCTACAGAAGCATCTGCCGCAAGCGCAGCTGTTTCTAGCGTAGAGAAATTCGGATTTCCAAGAATCAACTCCCCAACAGTAATAGGAAGCAACACTTTGTCAATTACATGAATTACTCCATTATCTGCTTGCACATCTACTTGGGTAACCATTGCACGGCTTCCGTTCAGGGCTACACCTGAAGTAGCATCAATTGCAAGGGCAAGTCCATTGCCATCTGCATTGGTAGATAAAGTAGTTGCAAAACCGCTTGTCACTTGGCTTGAAGGAACTTCTGCTCCAAGAACATGATACAATACAACCGATCTTAAACCATCAACACCTAAACCATTTACAGCCGCGTTTAAATCTGCATATCCTAACTCAGTCAATAGAGCAGCGAAAGCAGTATTGGTTGGCGCAAATACAGTCAATCTGGCGCTTTCGTCGTCTAAAGCAGCAGTTAAATTGGTTGTAGTCAATACCTCTTTAAGGATACTAAAGTTTGGATCACTAGATACGATATCCGCAATTGTGACCTTCGGAGTAACATTGTTGTTGTCATCGTCGTCGTCGTCGCAAGAACTAGTTCCTAGAAGAATAGCACCGAATAAAACGGCAGGAAAGGCTTTTAACAAAAGTGATTTCATCATTTGTTTTGTGTGTTAGTTAATGGGAGACTAACATCAAAAGGTTTCATTTAGTTCAATGGTGGAACACTAAAATTTAGTTTGACCGATTCAAAGTGAATCTTTAATGAGTAAAAGCGACAAGATTTCTTTTGATTCATGAATTTAATTTTCGAAACCGAGCTTTTAATAAGCTTCATGATAAAGAGAAAAAAGCATTTGATAACGAAAGGCTTTGACCTATTTTTGCCACGCATTAAAAAACCCAGTAACATGAGTGTTCTAGTAAATAAAAATTCGAGAGTAATCGTTCAAGGCTTTACAGGAAGTGAGGGTAGTTTCCACGCTTCTCAAATGATCGAATACGGAACCCAAGTGGTAGGAGGGGTAACTCCTGGCAAAGGAGGAATGATGCATCTTGAGCGTCCTGTATTTAATACCGTTGCCGAAGCAGTTGCTAAAACTAAAGCAGATGTTTCCATCCTTTTTGTTCCTCCTGCATTTGCTGCAGATGCCATTATGGAGGCCGCGGAAGCGGGGATTAAAGTAATTGTTACTATCACGGAAGGCATTCCAGTGAAGGATATGATCATGGTTAAAGAATACATCAAGGATAAGAACTGTACTTTAATAGGTCCCAACTGTCCTGGCGTTATTACTGCAGGTGAGGCGAAGGTTGGTATTATGCCAGGTTTTGTTTTCAAGAAAGGAAACGTGGGTATCGTATCCAAATCAGGAACCCTTACCTATGAAGCAGCCGATCAAATTGTTAAAGCAGGATTAGGAATCACTACTGCCATCGGAATTGGTGGCGATCCTATCATTGGAACCACAACTAAAGAGGCCGTAGAGCTTTTGATGAATGATCCTGAGACCGAAGGTATTGTAATGATTGGTGAAATTGGAGGTAATCTAGAGGCTTTAGCCGCTGAATGGATTAAAGCTCATGGAACCAAGCCTGTGGTTGGCTTTATCGCTGGTGAAACAGCGCCTAAAGGAAGAACTATGGGGCATGCTGGAGCTATTGTAGGCGGAGCGGATGACACGGCTGAAGCGAAAAAAGCGGTCATGCGTGCAAGCGGAATCCATGTCGTAGACTCACCGGCACATATCGGCACCAAAATGGCTGAAATCTTAGCCAAATAAAAGATTCTAAGGCCTATTTGAATTCAAAGTTCTCATCGGTTATCTTGGACCTATGAAAATTGGGCTTCTGTCAAACCGAGTAGATCAGTGGAGAATAGTGGTAGCATCCCTCGTTCTCTTCGCGCCATTCTTGGGTGGAGTGCACTTATTTGATTGGGATGAAATAAATTTTGCCGAATTGGCAAGAGAGATGTTGGTTAGTGGGAGTTATCTCAGCCCACAACTCGACTTTGAAGCCTTCACCGAAAAGCCTCCTTTATTCATGTGGATTCAAGCACTAAGCATGAATCTATTTGGGGTAAACGAATTTGCTTCGCGTTTTCCAAACGTTCTGGCTGCCATTGCCAGTTTATTGCTTATCTATGATATAGGCTTCCGACTACATGGTCAAAGATTGGCTCGTTGGTGGGTATTGGCATATGTTGGAAGTACCCTTCCACACTTTTATTTTAAGTCAGGATTAATTGATCCATGGTTTAACTTTTTCATTTTCGCCTGTTTATGGTTCATCATTAAATTTATTTGGAAATCCAATAAAATTCTGGGTGTTCACTTGCAACATTCCCGCGTTTTATACTTGTTACTCGCCGCACTCTTTACTGGTTTGGCCATCTTAACCAAAGGACCTGCTGCCTTTCTTATAACCTCTCTTGTTTTTGGCGTTTATTGGATCAGTGTTCGATTTAGGTGGTTTATCAAGCCAATTGACTTTATTCTTTACACTTTCTTAGCTCTATTAGTCACGGGAATTTGGTACGGTTTGGAAACTTTGGTTAACGGTCCTTCTTTTATCATTGAGTTTACCATCCGACAATGGGCCCTACTTTCAACACCCGATGCGGGTCATGGTGGATTTGTTGGATACCATTTTGTTGTACTTTTTCTTGGTTGCTTCCCGGCCTCCGTTTTTGCCATTCAAGCCATGCTTCGCAAAAACGATGGCACACTAGATGCTCAGCGTGATATGAAAAAATGGATGCTCTATCTGCTATGGGTAGTGCTTATCCTTTTTAGCCTGGTGAAGTCAAAAATCATTCATTATTCTTCTTTAGCCTATTTTCCACTCACCTATTTAGCTGCTTTAAGTTTGGTGGGAATTGTAGAAGGAAGATGGAAGCTCAAGCCTTGGATGAGCGTACTCCTTTCTATCCAAACCCTTATTTATGCTCTAGTAAGTTTTGGTCTTATTTGGTTAGGAAGAAACCCTCATCTCCTAAAAGAATTGGCGAAAAACGACCCTTTTGCCCAAGCTAATTTTGAAGCGGAAGTACATTGGCCTTTGTATTTATTCTCTATTGTGGGCTTATCCATTTTTAGTCTTATTCTGTTTTTCTATCAGAAGGATAAACAACGTAGTAGGGCTTTTAATGTATTGTTTATCTCCCATGCTTTATGGGTTCAACTCGCGCTTGTCTTTTTCATTGGTAGGATAGAGCGGATAACACAAGGGGCCAATATTGAATTCTTCGAGAGTATTAAGAATGAAAAGGCCTACTTAGGAACGTATAACTATCGAAGTTATGTTCCATTCTTTTATGGTGAAGTTGAACCTTTGAATAAAGGAGTGAATATCCGATGGAAAAGTCCTGAAACTCTAGATCGCAATGCCTATGTTTCGGTAAGGGAAGGTAGTCAATTGAAATTCGAACAAGAATACCCCGCTGCCCTGCATCTTTATTCAAAAAACGGCTTTCATTTTTACAAATTCGAGCCAGCCCATTGAGCTACAGCTGTTAAAGCGGCGGTTTCGGTTCTTAGCCTGTAAGGACCTAAATCAATATCGATTGCTTGATGCTTTTTACAAAGCTCTACTTCTTGTGGACTAAAATCCCCTTCAGGGCCAATAAGAATAATAGGATTGATTACGTCTATAAGGTCTTTTATCCATAGTTTCTCAGAAGGATAGCAATGTGCTATAAGTAATGTGTGCGATGGGTCGAATGAGTCTAGAAGAACATTGAGTTTGGTAGGTTCGTCTATGCTGGGAAGAATGCTTCGCAGCGATTGCTTCATGGCCGAAAGCGCAATTTTTTCTAAGCGTTCAATGCGTATTTTGCTGCGCTCAGCAAATTTGGTTATCAAAGGTGTAACTCGAGTTACTCCTAGCTCAACGGCTTTCTCTATAAGCCATTCAAAACGGTCGTTATTCTTAGTGAGAGCAACGCAAAGGTGAATGGAAGTCTGAACACCTAGTTGTGGATCGGAATAGGTTTCTAGGATTTCAACAAGGCAGTTTTTATCGTTTTCACTGAGAATTCGAATTTTACCCAATTGTCCTTTTCCATTGGTTACGAAGAGAATGTCACCTGCTTTTTTTCGAAGAACTTTCAAGGCATGTTTCGCCTCTTCTTCACTTAAGATGCTTTCTTCAAGCAAATTGGGCATATAGAACAGTTGATTCATACCCCAATATTATCTTTTTTTCGATTGGGTGTACCCGCATTCGCGTTTTTTTCGATGTATTCGATTATGAGCCCAGCCACGTCAATTCCTGTAGCGGCCTCTACGCCTTTTAGTCCAGGCGAGGAGTTTACTTCTAAGATAAGCGGACCTCTGTTAGACCTGAGCATATCAACCCCTGCTATATCTAAACCTAAAGCTTTCGCGGCCTTAATAGCCATTTCTTTTTCGTTCTTTTTAAGCTTAATCAAGGTTCCACTTCCTCCGCGATGTAGGTTAGATCGAAACTCTCCTTCCACACCTTGCCGTTGAAATGCAGCCACTACTTTTCCATCAATTACAATGCATCGAATGTCTGAACCTTTAGCTTCTTCAATGTATTCTTGAACCAAAATATTGGCATTAATACCATAGAAGGCTTCAATTACACTTCGAGCCGCTGCCTGAGTTTCAGCCAAAACTACTCCAAGACCCTGGGTTCCTTCCAATAACTTCACAATCAGAGGAGTTCCACCAACTTGTCCTATTAAATGGTTTACATCACTCGGATTGCGAGCAAAGGCCGTTTTAGGAATTCCCACTCCATGGTGCGCTAGGATCTGGGTAGCCCTCAACTTATCTCTCGAACGCACTAAGGCCAATGAAGACAATGTGGTGAAGGCCTTTTTCATTTCAAATTGTCGAATAATCGAGCTTCCATAAAATGTAACGCTAGCGCCTATTCGCGGAATAATAGCGTCTACATCTGAGACAATATGGTCCTTCCAAAAGATGTTGTTTTGACCACTTTCCATCACTACATAACAGCGAGTATGGTCCATTACCTTGGCGATATGTCCTCTCTCCCGCGCGGCTTGCACAAGTCTCTGAGTAGAGTAGAGCTTAGGATTGGCGGATAAAATTAAAATATTCATGAAAGAGGATTTTGTTTGGCTATTTTCTGATTGAATGAAAGATTCTGAAGGCTAACATCTACAAGGCATTTTCCTTGAAGAAAACGCTTCCCAAGTAGCACTGGATATCGCATTTTACCACGGTCTGCAAGGGTGAATTCTACCTTAAATTCTCTATCAAAAAGACGAATGGTGGTGTAAATCGAAAATCGAAACTCACTTTCACCAAATGAACTTTTTACTTTCTTTTCCTTAAAGGTGAAGGATTTAAATTCCCTTTTTTGATAGGATTCATGTTTGGGATCAAGAAGATGAAAACTGACGTAGCGTTGACCATCTTTTTCTACCAAATGCACTTTATGACAATGCAAGGAAGAGGTACGGGCGCCTGTATCAATTTTACAATCGATGTCTTCCATTTCGAAAAGTGGAAAGTCAATTTTATCCGTAGTGCCAATGATTAGCTTTGGCCTTACAGTTCTCTTTCTACTCGGAATAGACATTAGGATCCTTTGGAGGAGGTAGTAATTATCGATTGACGCTCATTCCAATAGTCAGAATATTGACTTGAAAAAGAAAGTCGATCTGAAATAACGTTGGAGTATTGGCCGATGGCTTCCAACATAAAATCGCATGCCTCACGCACCCCATTTTCACCACCATTTACGCTAGGAATGAGATCTACCAAGCCATGACTCTGAACATAATTGTTAAAAGAGGGAGAATGCTTTGAACCAAGAAAGATCCGAAAGCCCACTCGAGCGGCAACACTAAGGTCAAGGACATCATCAAAAAAGAAGGCGATTTGCTCTGGTTCAAGGCTGTACTCTTTTATAATCAGATCTAAAGCCTCGCTCTTATTCTTGAAATTGAGCATAGCCAAATTGAAGTGCTCTCTTTGTGCAAAATCATTACCCAATTCATTTGAGGCGCCACTGAGAATGCCCATCAAGGGCATTTCGCCGTTTTGCTTGTAAAAACCAAATCGCAATAGATTGGTTCCCAAGGAATCTATTTCTGAGAAACTACTTCCTTGGGAACCTATTTTGCTGCCATTGTTAAACACTCCATCCCAATCGAAGAGAAACAAACGAATTTTGCTCAGCTTCAATTTTAGATCCGGATGAGTACAAAAAAGACTCGCTCCCGCCTCTATATAGGGACGAATGGCGGCAGGCATTAGGCGTTGGCCTTTAGTATATCCTGAACATCAATCATTCCCACAACCTTCTCGCTTTGAGTAACAACAAGTGTATCAATTTGCTTCTCTCTCAATAAAGCATGAGCAGCATAGAGTAATTCTGAAGAATCAATGGTTTGTGGTGCTTTCATCTCTAAGCTGGAAAGGGCGTTTGAAATCGCAGATCCACCTTTTGAACTTACCAATCTTCGAAGATCCCCATCTGTGAAAATTCCAATGGCTTTGTCGTTGTCGTCTACAATGCTCACCGCACCAAATCCGCCTTCTGTCATCGCAACCAAAGCATCCGAAATAGATTGACTGGCTTTCACCTTAGGATTTATACTTCCCATAATATCACCCACTCTCAAAGTCATGAGCCTCGTGTGTTCAAAAAACTCTTGAGTGCCAATTGAGGTGAAATGATTCTCTGTAAGCTGCTTCATGATCTTCCATGGAACGGTTACTGTATGCACTCCAATGTTGATCGCATTCTTTACATGCTCCACATTCCGAACCGAAGAAAACATAATTTTGGTGTCATAGCCATAATAATTTACCGCTTCAACACATTGCTGAACAAGGCTTAACGCATCATGGCCTTGATCCTGTAATCTTCCAACCAAAGGACAAACGTAAGTGGCCCCAGCATTCATAGCCATATAGGCTTGTTGAAGGGTATAAACCAAATGAATATTCACCAAGAAACCTTGATCTACTAATATTCTGCAAGCCTTCACTCCCTCTAATGATATGGGGATTTTATACACAGTCTTGCTGCGGTCTAAGCCTAAGGCGTCTTGTCTAAGTGCCTCTTTTACAATCTCATCTGATGTCTGACCTAGAGCTTCAATTTGAAGTACAGGTACTATCTTGGCCAGCTTTAAAATGGTTCCGTCTATATCGGTAATACCATGACGATGCATAAAAGTAGGCGTAGTGGTAAGGCCAGCAATGCTGCCTAACTTAAATGCCTCTTCAATTTCTTTAATGTCTGCTGAGTCTAAATATAATTCCATTTGTCTTGTTGTTCTGTTAAAGGTTTGCGTGGCCTAAATTAAAGAGCCTATTGGTTTCTATAACTGCGTTCTATTCTATGAATCTCGATGAGCGGCTTCATAAATTCTTCCAAGTGATCAATATCCATCTGACTTGCTGCATCGCAAAGAGCCTCACTCGGACAAGGGTGTGTTTCTATGAATAAACCATCTACGCCAGCAGCGGTAGCCGATCGAGCCAATACTTCTAGGTATTGACGAGCTCCACCTGAGGGGTCTGCACTTGGAATTCCATATTTACGAATCGAATGGGTTACATCAAAAACTACTGGATAGCCCGTCTTCTGTAAATGGTAAAAAGACCGAGGATCAACCACCAAATCATTGTAGCCGAAAGTATATCCTCTCTCAGTTAATATCACTTTGAAATTGCCTGTAGATTCTACCTTTTGGGTAGGCTTAGACATATTCTCAGGAGCTAAAAACTGCCCGTGCTTTAGGTTGATGGGAAGTCCACTCTTGGCTGATTCTACCACCAAACGAGTCTGCATGCACAAATAAGCAGGTATTTGAATTACATCTAAAACTTCTGCAGCGGCTGCAATTTGGTCAGGATAGTGGATGTCAGATAAAACAGGTAGCCCAAATGTGTCTTTCACTTTTTGAAGAATTTTCAATCCTTCGTCTAGTCCTGGACCTTGATAAAAGTCTACCGAGCTTCGATTGTCTTTTTGGAAAGAGGACTTATAAATAACGGGAATTCCGGTTCTTTCTGAGATGCGAACCAGCTTTTCAGCTACTGTCATCATAGTAGATTCCTCTTCAATTACGCAGGGTCCGCTGATGAGAAAGAGCTTTTCATCGCCACATTTGACGTTGCCAACGTCGATAATTCTTTTGCTCATGAATTTCTGAATATTGGCCGCAAAGGTAGAAAGAAAGCAGTGCCCTCTGCTTGATTACCTTTGCCGACCCCATTACTATTTGAAATGATTCGACTTATCTGCAATTTATCAGAACTCGGAGCCGGTACTAGAGGCGCTAGTTTAGGGTATGACGCAATGCTGATTGCCTCCTATAAATTCAATCCAAAATTCTTTAGAAAGCTCAAGCCAGAGTTTATAGACCATGAGAATCACAAGCTGTTTGAGGATGTTAAAACTCCTGTAGCCAAGAGGTTAGATGGTATTTATAAGGTCTATATGCGAATGGAGGCCAAAATGAAGGAAGTGATGATGGACAATGATTTTCCTGTTGTAATTAGCGGAGATCACTCCAATGCAGGCGGAACTATTGCTGGCATTAAAAGTGCCTTTCCTAACAGTCGTTTAGGGGTGATTTGGATCGATGCGCATGCCGATATGCATTCTCCTTACACTTCCCCCTCTGGAAATGTTCACGGCATGCCCTTGTCTACAGCCCTTTATGAAGATAATTTAGACTGTAAAATTGTAAATGTTCCTGCCGAAACTTCTAAGTTGTGGGATGCTTTGAAAGGAGAGGAGCAAAGATTGGCCTACGAAGATTTAATCTTTATGGGCGTACGCGATTATGAAAAGCCTGAGGAATACCTGCTTATTCGACATAAAGTACCCAATGTTACCGTTAAAGACTACCGAAATTATGGTCACGATGAGTGCATAAAAAGGGTAATGCAGCGGATGGAAGGCTGCGACAAGATTTACGTCTCTTTTGATGTAGATAGCATGGATCCTTCTATTTCTAGAGGTACAGGTACTCCAGTTCCGGGAGGATTTAAAGCGGAGGAGGTTGAGAATATAATTCTCTCGCTAATAGAAGATCCGAGATTGTGCTGTTTTGAAATTACAGAAGTTAATCCGGTCTTAGATAATAAAGGAAATGCCATGGCTGAAACAGCCTTTCAAATATTGAATTCGGTTTATACCAAGCTCAAAGCAAAGTTTGCCAAATGATACAAATCAAAACCAGCCTTTCTAAGGCAGTAGTCGATTTTTTTAGTAAAGAGTTTCAACTGGAAATTAAGTCGCCAGACCTCCAACTCACTCGCAAAGAATTCAAGGGTCAATTTACTGTTGTTGTTTTTCCTTATACACAAACTACGCGATTGGCACCTCCTGTTCTTGCTCAGAAAATGGGTGAGTTCCTTCAGGCAGAAATACAAGAAATAGAGGGATTTAATGTTGTAAAAGGCTTTTTAAATATAGAATTGAAGCCTGCCTTTTGGCGCAATGTACTGGTTGATTTATCCACTTGCGAATTAGATCTTCCCTTCAAGGAAGAGGCTCCTTTAGTAATCGAATATTCTTCGCCCAACACTAATAAACCGCTGCATTTAGGACATATACGAAACAATCTTTTAGGACATTCGATTGCCCAAATAATTTCTGCCACAGGTCAGAAAGTGGTAAAAGTGCAGATTATTAACGACAGAGGTATACATATCTGCAAGTCTATGCACGCATGGATGAAAAGTGGAAAAGAAGAAACACCAGAGTCTTCTGGCCTGAAAGGCGATAAGCTCGTAGGCAAATACTATGTAGAATTTGATCGCATATACAAGGCTGAAGTGGCTGATTTGGTGGCGAATGGAATGCCAGAAGAAGAAGCCAAGAAAGAGGCGAAGTCAATGCGTGAGGCCCAAGAACTCCTAATTCTATGGGAAAAGGGTGATGTAGCAACCCTCGCTCTTTGGTCTAAAATGAATGCGTGGGTGTATGATGGTTTTAATGAAACCTATGCTTCTTTAGGAGTGAGTTTCGATAAAAATTATTACGAAAGTGAAACCTATTTACTCGGCAAAGAAGCCATAGAAGTAGGCCTTTCTAAAGGTGTTTTCTACAAGAAAGAAGATGGATCGGTTTGGATTGATCTAACAGAAGATGGCTTGGACGAAAAACTTCTACTTCGAAAGGATGGAACCTCTGTTTACATTACTCAAGATATTGGAACAGCCATTCAGAGATACAAAGATTTTGGTCTTAAAGGCATGGTCTATACTGTTGGAAACGAGCAAGAGTATCACTTTAAGGTCTTATTTCTCATTTTAAAGAAGCTTGGGTACGATTGGGCTGAAAAACTCTACCATTTGTCCTATGGTATGGTGAATCTTCCTAGTGGAAGAATGAAATCGAGAGAAGGAACCGTTGTGGATGCCGATGATCTATTACAAGAAATGGTAGATCAATCGAAGAAAATCTCCGAAGAACTAGGCAAGACAGACGGGCTACAAGAATCAGATAAAGAACGTTTGTACCGTCAGATTGGTCATGCGGCACTCAAATATTTTATGTTGAAGGTAGATCCTATAAAGAATATGTTGTTCAACCCAGAGGAATCTATTGATTTTAATGGTAATACGGGTCCATTTATACAGTATGCCTTTGCCCGAATCAGTGCATTAAAGAGAAAGGCCGAGCCCTTAAACCTGCCGGCAAATTACGATATTGAACCCGATGATGCCGAAGTTGAACTCATTCATACTTTGTCGCAGTATACCGATTCACTTCAATTAGCAGCAGATCAAATGAACCCAGGTATTATCGCAAATACCCTTTTCGAACTCACTAAATTGTACAATTCTTGGTACCAAGGTCATACAGTTTTGAATATCGAAAACCTTGAGCTTTCGAGCTTCCGTCTTGCACTGAGCTCACAAGTTGCGAAAACCATTGAGCATGGTATGAACCTATTGGGTATTGAATGTCCAACTAGGATGTAAAAAGAAAGACGTTCAATTTCTTGAACGTCTTTTCCTTTATTCTTCTGTATGCTTTTCAGGGAGCTCTTTTTCTTTGCGCTCTTTGTCGCGCAAGGCAAAAAGCTCTTTTTCTTTTGAGTTGGGCTTTGTCTTGAAGGCAAAGGCTATTATGAAGAGTCCCATGGTAATACTACCGATACTCATCAGAATATTCATGATTTCCGGACTCTTAAATGGGTCAAAAACGAGGATAGATCCAAAAGCAATAATTACGATTCCGTTGATGAGCAGAATGGTACTATTATTCTTTTGACGCACGTAGACATACATCAGGGCTACACCTGAAAAAATCATCCAAGCCCCTAGAATGTTCTCTAGCATTTTTCCTGCGGCATTTACATTGTAAACGATTGCAATTCCGAGAATGGCGTCTAAAATGCCCATGGCGATCCAAAAGGGAAGTGAGCTTATTCGATCTCTAAAGCGCAAGGAAATGAGTATAATGGCAGCCGCTAGGCTAATCAGGGCTATTCCTGTCATGGATAGAATTACACCTCCTGTATTGGCTCGGTCATTAATATTTAGATTAACCAAACCAAAGGCAACCAAAATGAGGCCGTGTATTGCCCAAACCCACCAATTTCTTTTAAAAGATTCTATCATAACTGTGTAATCTTATTTGCGTTTAAAAGTACAAACTGAGAATCAAAGTAATTTCTTGATCCATTTTAATTTACTGCCATAAGGGGCGTAACGTATGGGCAGATCCAGCCAAGTTATTTTAGTCATAATGCTACGCTGTATACTAAAGGTATCAAAACCTGCTTTGCCATGATATCTTCCCATTCCACTCTTCCCGATTCCGCCGAATGGCAGATGCTCACTACCTAAATGCATAATGAGTTCATTGCGCAAAAGGGCACCAGAGCGACTATCTCTTTGCCAGCCATTCATTTCTTTGTTCGAATGCCCAAAGAGATATATTGCTAAAGGATGATCGTTTCTTTCTATGGATCTTTTGGGTTCGGATGGATCTGTGAAAGCAAATATGGGTAGGATAGGACCAAAAATTTCTTCCTTATTTAAACGGACGTTTGAGTTTGGATTAATGACCAAACAAGGAGGGAAGAGCCTTCGGTCTCTCTCTATTTCACCCAATTTCTCATATTCAACCTCTTGTAAAAGTTCGATCAGCCGATCAAAAGCCCCTAAGTTTACGATGGCTGTGGCTGAATCTTCTTTTATTAAATGTGCGTATTGCCACTGTAATTCTTGTTTCAAAAGAAGAAGGAAATCAGATTGGATAGAGGCATCCACCCAAACATGATCAGGAGCCACACAGGTTTGCCCTGCGTTTAAGAGTTTCGCCCAAGCAATGCGTTTGGCCGCCACTTTTAAATTGGCTTTTTTATCCACAATAACAGGGCATTTGCCGCCCAACTCTAAAGTAACAGGACTTAAATTATTTGCCGCGGCCAACATCACTTCCCTTCCAATCTTAGTGCTGCCGGTAAAGAAAATGTGATCCCAAGCGGGTTTAAGCAATGCTTTAGCCGTTTCAGCATCTCCAGTAACACAATACACCCACTCAGCTGGAAAGTACTTTTTACAAAGACTTTGAATTAATGCAGCCGTTTGAGGAACGTTTTCCGAAGGCTTGAAAATAACCGTACAACCCGCAGCAATAGCGCCGACCATGGGATGAAAAACCAAATTGATAGGATAATTCCAAGGCGCCAATATCAAGGCATTGCCTTTGGGTTGCGATTGTAATTTTGCACTCGACCAAAAATGGATTCGCTGATCTAAAGCTACACTGTAGCCTGCTTCCCAACTATAAAGGTTTTCTAAGGCTTCTTGTATTGCATTTAAGACGGGATGAATCTCTGTAATAAAGCACTCAAATTCAGGTTTGTTGAAATCCTTTTTGAGCGCCGCTGCCAATTCCTTCTCATTCTCAGTTAAAAGCTGGCGCATGCTTTTTAGCTGATTCTTGCGCTCTTCAATAGAAAGAGTTTTTCCTTCCTTGAAAAATGCAATCTGCTGATTGCGAATGGCCTGCCAGTCTTGCATTAGCTAAGGTATTTCGGTTTAAATAATCCCCATTTAGCTAGGCGGTATTCTAAGCTTACTTTTAAAACTCCCAATCCGTAGATTGAGCTTCTTTTTAGGTTTATTGAAGAGGCTTCTTCGAAATATTTGGTCGGACAAGTAATTTCAGCAATTTCAAATCCTTTGTAAAAAATCTGAGAGAGCATTTGATTGTCAAAGACAAAATCATCTGAATTTGAGTCAAAATCAATAGCTTCCAAAACTTCCCTCGAAAAAGCGCGGTAACCTGTATGATATTCAGATAATTTCTGATTGAGAAGGATGTTTTGTGCAAGAGTAAGGATACGATTGGCCACGTATTTATACCACGGCATTCCGCCTTTTAAAGCCCCTTTCCCCAAAATTCTAGAGCCCATAACTACAGGGTAAACACCATTGGCAATCACATAAGCCATAGGCTCAATAAGCTTTGGAGTGTACTGGTAATCTGGATGCACCATGATCACAATGTCACAATTTAATTCGAGTGCTTTATTGTAACACGATTTCTGATTTCCACCGTATCCCTTATTTTCATCGTGAATTACAATATGTTTAATTCCAATCGATTGAGCTAAGGCAACGGTATTGTCTGAACTTCTATCGTCTACAAGAATTACTTCGTCTACTATATCAGTAGGTATTTCTTTATAGGTCTTCTCAAGAGTCTTTGCAGCGTTGTATGCAGGAAGCACAACCGCAATCTTTTTTTGTCCAATCATAATCTTTGTAGCGCTTGTGCAAACTTATATATAAAGCCTTTTGTAGAAAGAATGATATGAGGAACTAATTTTTATAGTTTTAGCCCTTACGTAATACTCGTATATGAATCGAATAAAAGTATGGCTGGTTTGCCTGTGGGTCCTCAGCTTTAATGCACTCTTTGCCCAAATAGGAGGGAAGGTATTAGATAATGAAAATGAGACAGTTATAGGCGCAAGTGTTTTAATTAAAAACACTAAAATTGGGGCTGTTACCGATTTCGATGGCAATTTTGAGATTGCCTATTCGGGTAACTTTCCAGTAACATTAGTGGTAAGTTATATCGGCTTTTCAACAAAAGAAGTGGTACTTCAACAGCCCAACTCCAAATTGGTTATTAAAATCGCACCCGACAATCAGATGCTTTCTGAGGTTTCGGTGGTTCAAAGAAGGCTGAGTGAAAAACAAAAAGAATCGGCCTTAACGGTTGAGGCCATGGATGTTTTGGCAATTAAAGAAACACCTTCAGTAAGCTTTTACGAGGGATTGGGTAATTTGAAGGGAGTAGACTTAACCAGTGCGAGTATTGGATTTAAAGTAATTAACACGCGTGGATTTAATAGCACCTCTCCCGTGCGAAGCCTTCAATTGATTGATGGCGTAGACAATCAGGCGCCAGGTTTGAATTTCTCTCTCGGAAATTTCTTGGGCGCTTCTGAATTAGATGTCCTTAACGTAGACGTAATTGCGGGTGCAAGCACGGCTTTTTATGGTCCTTCTGCCTTTAATGGGGTTATCGCAATGAAGACCAAAAGTCCATTTGATTTTAAAGGACTCAGCGCTTCGGTTAAAGTTGGTGAGCGCAGATTGGGTGAATTTGCCATGCGTTGGGCACAGGTGTATAAGGATAAAGATGGAGTGGATCGCTTTGCCTATAAAATCAATGCATATTATTTAAGAGCCGACGATTGGGAAGCAACCAATCTAGATCCTACTTTACAATCTGAAGCCAACCGAGATAACCCGGGTGGTTACGATGCAGTT
>Ga0136655_1000029_pt1 | contig 56105 bp, 52 predicted proteins | sample CPBDNA_2_FD_94863 | JGI IMG/M metagenome (GOLD analysis project Ga0136655, IMG submission 94863) | Freshwater to marine salinity gradient microbial communities from Chesapeake Bay, USA - CPBay_Spr_15_0.8_DNA (version 2) | ecosystem: Environmental > Aquatic > Marine > Coastal | place: USA... | reverse complement strand
GTGCAAAGGTAATCACAAGATTTAATTTAGTCGTCTCGGGGAATCTGGTAATTAAATACCGCAGTTAAAAAATCTAAAATCAGTAAAATCCAAGAAAATGTTAGTGTCAGTTATAAACAGACAAGGTCTTCAATGACTCCCTGACCATATTTTGCCTCGATTAGTTGGAGAAGATTGCCTCTACTCATCATCAGTTCTTTCTTTACAGGGCCAGAGGTAAGCTTTACAAACAATTTTTTATCTCGAATATAAACTGAGGTGGTTCGATCAGCTATCGTCTTACCCACCAGTTCAGGCCAATCATGTATCAGCGATTTTTCACGAAATTTTCCTTCTAATCGATATGCTTTCAGCAAATCGTTGAAAGCAGTCTCTAAGGGTTCTGCCTCTTTTTTTCTACCGAAATAGGAGTTATGACTCATGGATAGGGATTTATTAGACAAAAAGTGCAGCAGCTATACTGTCTGCTAATAGCTTGCCTGTTTTGGTCAAAGATAAGTTTTTATCCTGCCAAAGTAGCCAGCCTTCTTGGTTCATTTTGACCAAAATATCCTTTTTCAGAATCAAAAGGTCAATCTGAAATTGATCAGAAATATATTGAAAATCAATACCCCAAATCGTTCGAAGCCCTGTAAGTAGGTATTCATTGAGGAGATCTGGCCCAGTCAGATTTTCTACTACGAATGGATTAAGGCTTTTTTCTAAAGATTTTAAATACCTACTATTTGAAGAAGGGTTAAAGCCTCGGTTACTTCCGTCGAATGAATGCGCACTTGGGCCAACCCCTAGGTAAGGAGTTCCTTTCCAGTAGTTTGTATTGTGAAGGGCAAACTGATCGGGTTTGCCAAAATTGGAAATCTCATACTGGATATAACCTGCTTTTGATGTTTCTTCTTGCAAGATTTCGAATTGAGTTGCAGTAAACTCTTCATCGGCTGGGGTGAATTTTCCTTTTTGAGTCCAGTTCCCCAAAGCTGTTTTAGGCTCTACAGTGAGCGCATAGCTGGAAATATGGCCCGGGTTTTGGGCAATTGCTTGACTTAGGTCTGCTTTCCAGATTGAATGATCAGGATGCGGGTATCCATAAATTAGATCTAAACTGAATTTTTCAAACCCGATTTTCCGTGCCTTTTCAATCGCTTGGATTGATTCCGATGAAGTATGTGCACGATTATAAAATTTAAGAACCGACTCATCAAAGCTTTGGATTCCAAGACTGAGTCGATCGATTCCTTGACTTTTCCAAGCTTGAAGGTTGTCTTCACTTAGATCATCTGGATTTGCCTCAAGGGTTATCTCTTTGATTTCACAGGAATAAGCAACAAAGATTTTTTCAAGAATTTTTCCAATTAAGCTAGGAGGGAGAAGCGAAGGCGTTCCACCCCCAAAATAGATCGTCTTTATCGGCGCTTTGTTGAGGTAATCCGATCTTAGATCTAATTCCGAAATGATTGCTTGGACCATTTCTTCCTTTCGCTCCAGATTAGTGGAGAAATGGAAGTCACAATAATGACAAGCTTGTCTGCAAAAAGGGATGTGAATGTAAATGCCTGCCAAAATGATTTCTATTAATTTGCAAATGTAATCAATCCCACTTAGCCAATTGAAAGCCCTAGTTTTAGTATTCTTCATTCCCTTATTGGTTAGCTTCTCGATTTGTTTTGGGCAGGGACGGACATACATGGCCTGGGAAACCATTCCGACTTCAGCTCATAAAGGGGAGCGGTATTTTTTTGAGGGGAAGCCAAAAGGGTCATTTCTAGATTCCCTGAAAAGCGAGCTAATTAATGCGGGATATTTAGAGGTGAAGTTTTCTGAGGAGTTGCTGGAACAGGACTCGATCAAGATGACTATAAATCTTGGGAGACGATATATATGGAAAAATGTAGCTATAGATGAAATTCCATTTGAAATCCAAGAGAGACTTCCTCCGCTGAAGGGAAATCATTCCGACTTGACTATTTGGATGAAGAAAGTCGTACTTGAATCTGAAAATCAAGGCTACCCATTTGCTCAAATCAGTTTGGGGAATATTTCGAAAGAGGGAGATTCCATTGCAGGAAAGTTGTTATATGATGCCGGACCTTTGATCAATTGGGATTCTTTGGAAGTGATTGGGACAAGCAAAACGCAACAAAAATACTTGCAGCGTCTGATCGGAATTGAACCTGGAACACCTTTTTCTCAAGAAGAGCTCAACCAAACCGCCAGTCTCCTAAAAAGATCTCCCTATTTTCTCTTAGTTGATGAGCCCGTTGTTTCTTTTCAAATTAAGACAGCAAAGCCAAGCTTTAACCTCAGGGACCGCAATTCGAATGTGCTGGATGGGATTATCGGATTACTTCCCAATGAAAATGAACCTGGTAAAATGCTGATTACTGGCCAATTGGACTTGGAACTATACCATCTTGGAGGTAAAGGAAGAGACATTTCGCTTCATTGGCAGCGATTAAATATTCAGACTCAAAGTCTGGATCTTTCGGCCAAGGAATCATTTTTATTTAATTCTCCTTTGGACCTGAAAGCAGGGTTTAATCTATTAAAGCAGGACACGAGCTTCATAAATCGATATTTGACTTTGGATTTTGGGTATCGAATATCCAGTTCTGGCTATCTCAGTTTTTTTGGAAAAAGGCAGGCTGGAGACTTGATCAGTACGTTTTCTTACCGAGAGAATTTAACCTTGCCTGACGTGGCTGATTACCGATGGAACCAGTATGGCATACGCTATGAAATGAATCGTTTGGATGATCCATTTCTACCAAGGAGAGGTTGGTTGATTCAAACTGAATTTGCAGCTGGAAACAAAAAAATTCTCCAAAATACAGGTATTCCGGGAGAAGCTTACTTAGGATTGGATCTTAATACTCCGCAGTATCAAGGTAAACTATTGGTAGAAAAGCATTTTCCTATTAAAACAAATTATGGGATTTGGCTCAGAGGAAGTGGAGGTTTTATGAGAAATGAAAATCTGTTTCTTAATGATTTCTTCAGAATTGGGGGCTTGAAAAGTATCAGAGGATTTAATGAGAATTTCTTTTATGCCCGTTCATTTGGGTATTTTAATCTAGAACAGCGTTTATTTTTTGACAGGAGCTCTTACTTGATGGTTTTTGTGGATGGAGGGATTCTGGAAAACCCTTACTTTGCAGACCCATTGGATTACCCTGTTTCATTTGGAGCAGGAATAAATTTGGAGACGGGTTCGGGAATTTTTCGCTTTATCTATGGAGTTGGAAAATCTAACTTGCAACTCTTGGAGTTTTCATATTCAAGAATTCACTTTGGCTACTTAGCTAGGTTTTAATACATGAGAAAATTTTATCTGCTCGTATTTTTCTTTTTAATTACTGGTGTCAGTAATGCTCAATTGTTGGAAAATTTCCAGAATCAATGGGAAGAAGGAGGGAAGACAACTTGGTTTGAGTCGAATGATCGATTGAAATTACCACTAGACTTGACTTCATTTCCGAGGTCCTATTTTTCTTTTGAGATCCCAGAGGGCACAGTTGTGTTTTTAGGAGAGAAGCTTTGGTTTTTTGCTGAGAGGGATACCATCTTAAATACAAGTCTAGAGGATTTCAGAAAGCTTGTGAATAAGACGACAGTTGATTTAACGCTTTTTAAATCAGGAATTTCAACTGATGTGGTCAGTGCTAAAAAAGTGTTGAAGCTTGAGAGACCTATTGAAGTGGCGGAGGAGGGCATGCCAGCAATTGAAAAACTGGGGCTAAATAGACAGGAAATCAAAGACTTTTTTATCTTTTCTTTGGTAATTATTCTTATCATAATTACAGCCTATAAAAGTGCCTACTCATATATTTTCACTGTAATAGCAAGACCAATATCACTTCTGAATGCTGAAGATTTCTCTGATTCTGGAAGTCTTCAGAAGTTCTTTTCTTTCGATGTCTTGTTTTTTGTATTGGTGGTAAATATGATCTCGGCGCTAGCAATGATATTGAGCATCGTATTTTTTATGGAGACTTGGGTTGAGTCTAGGATCACTATCAATTTTCAGAACTTGATGATTGGATGGGGAATTGGAGCCTTGGCTTTATTTATTCTTACCATTATTAAGTTTACCACGATTCGAATTATTGCCTATCTTTTTGAATTAGGCAAAGTCGAATTTCCTCATTTCTTTTATTTGCTTCGTTTGGTCTTGATTGTGACGACAGCTTTAATTTTAGTCTTGGCCTATTTCATCATGAATGATTTTTACCTGACTAAAATTGCCCTTAGTATTTCAATTTCAGTCTTTTTCTGGGTTTATATTTTAGGGATTTTCGTTCTTTTCATAATCATGATGAATAGGTTGAGCTTTAAGAAATATCATTTATTTACTTACCTTTGCATCGCAGAATTAGTGCCCTTTTTGATATTGGCAAAGTGGGTCATTGTCATAGGAGGGTAATTTTGATTTTAAAACCAAACTAAACAAATGAGCGCAGTTATAAAAGATAGGTTTAGACCAGTAAAAAGTATTCTTGTTTCTCAACCAGCTCCTAGCGATCTTAACTCTCCTTATAAGCAACTGGCCGATAAATATAATCTCAAGATTGATTTTAGACAGTTTATAAAGATAGAGCCCGTTCCACCAAAGGAGTTTAGAAAACAAAAAATTGACATCTTAAAACATACGGCGATTATTTTTACCAGCAGAAATGCGATTGACCATTTGTTTGCTATATGCAAAGAGTTTAAGATCGAGATGCCTGCTGATATGAAGTATTTCTGCATTTCTGATCAAACCGCACATTACCTTCAAAAATACATCGTCATAAGAAAGCGAAAACTTTTTGTAGGGCAGCGGACAGCTCAGGATTTATTTGATTACTTTAAAAAGCATAAGTCAGAAAAATTTCTTTTCCCTTGTTCTGATATTCGTAAGGAAGATATTCCGGAGTATTTTGAGAAAAATGGAATATCATTTACAGAAGCGATTATTTACCACACGCTTGAGGCAGACCTTTCTGATTTGGCCGATGTGAAATATGATGTTTTAGCTTTTTTTAGTCCGTCTGGAATAAAATCCTTAAAAATAAATTTTCCTGATTTCGTTCAAGGAAAAACTAGGATCGCAGCCTTTGGGCCAACTACTGCCCAGGCAGTCAGAGACTTAGGTTTAATATTAGATATTGAAGCACCCCTACCGAATGCCCCAAGTATGACAGGTGCTCTAGAACTTTATATTAAAAAGTCGAATAATTTGTAATTCTAAGAATCAAAAAGAAGGGTTTTTCAGTTTAAATTCTTAACCTAGGTTTAAAATTAGACTTAATAGAATAAAAATGTTTGAAAGAGGCCATCTGAAGTACTTTTATAGTCTATATGTTTCCATAATTCTATTTTTTGGAAGTGAGACCTTGATGGCCCAACAGGACGCTCAGTTTACCCAGTACATGTATAATGGCATGTATTATAATCCTGCTTTTGCAGGAAAACAAGATGGGTTTAGATTTTCAGCTCTTCACCGGTCTCAGTGGTCTAATTATACTACTTCTTCCGGACAAGGCGGGGCTCCTGTCACTCAACTAATTACTGCTCAAGGAAGGCTAGAAGGGAACGGGATTGGATATGGTGTCACGATTGTAAATGATCAAATTGGCGCCACAACAAACCTAGAAATTAACCTCCAAGGTGCCTATCACAAAAAAATAAAGCGAGCGACACTTAGTTTAGGAGCTTATGCGGGGATGTTCTCAAGTGCTATCAATTTTGACGAATTGATTGTAGTTAATCCAGAGCCGGGGCTTCCTGTAGGAGGAAAAGAGAATCAGCTAAACTTCAATTTTGGAGCAGGTTTGTTATTTGACCGGGGGGATTATTATTTGGGTTTGAGTAGCAGGCATTTGAATGAGCCAAATTTTGATTTTGGAAATGGATCATACGGAAATCAGTTAAAAAATCATTCGTATTTGCTTTTTGGATATAGATTTAGACCTATTGGGCAATTGACTATTGAGCCAAGTCTTTTATTAAAAACTGTTTCTTTTAATAATTTTTCTTACGAGGTGAGCGTTATTGCAACACATCAAAATAGGATTAGTGGAGGGTTTGGCTTCAGGGGAGAAGATTCTATTTCTTTGATTTTGGGTTATAGCTTATTAAAGGACAATTCGTTAAGGCTTGGCTATTCTTTTGATTTGGTTTACGGAGGGTTAGAAGCAAAAGCACCTACCAGTCATGAATTGCTATTGAGATATGCTTTGTCTAATGTGACCAAGGAGTTGGAACGTGTGATTCAACGGACCCCTAGATTTAGATTTTGATCTCTATTTAGCTGTAGCTTAAATATTAAGATGACTTTTATAAGTCATTATTTTTGGCAGGTTATTTGCATTATTTGGCCAAATTGACCTAAATTTCGAACTGTAGACTTGTATAAAAGCCTGCAATTTATCTAATGAATGAAAAAATGTCATTTATGTATAAAAAAATGAATTTGCGATTATTACCCGTCAGTCTTGGGTTGGTAGTGGCGACGCTTTTGCCTGGTTGTGGTCTTTTTAATAAGAAAGGATCTGCCAGTGAAAAGATGAATCGTAGAGGTGAAGTGACTGGAGTTCCAAAAAGGGAAAACTGGCAACAAAATCTTCCTTATGATATGGTTCCTGTAAAAGCAGGTACTTTTTGGATGGGACAATCGGATGAAGACATAGCCTTCACTCAATCTTCTCTGAATAAGCAGATCACTGTTTCTGAATTTTTTATGGACAAGTATGAAGTGTCCAACAATAAATACAGACAGTTTTTGGAGTCGGTAAAAAATGGTGACATGGATAATGGAACCCCGACTACTCTTAAAGATCCTCCTCAACTTAATTACGAAGAATTAAGACCAGATACTACTGTGTGGTCTACTAGTTTCACCTACCACTTTGGAGATCCTTTGATGGAGTTTTATTTTGACCACCCTGCATTTGACAACTATCCTGTAGTTGGAATAACTTATGACCAAGCGAATAAGTATGCTGAGTGGAAAACTTATTACCAGAATTCTAGAGATGAGTCAAATTTTGATGGGCCAAGCTTTAGGCTTCCTTCAGAAGCTGAATGGGAATACGCTGCAAAAGGAGGAAAAGATGTAGCTAAATACCCTTGGGGAGGTCCTTACCTAAAAAATAAGAGAGGATGCTTGATGGCTAATTTCAAGCCAGGTAGAGGAAACTACATTGATGATGGATTCGCCTACACTGCCCCTATCGATGTTTTTGCACCCAACGGATTTGGGCTCTACAACATGTCAGGTAATGTTGCTGAATGGGTTCTTGATGCCTATGCGACAACTTCCAGATCCGTTACCTGGGATTTGGATCCAGTTTATGATGATCCAAACGAGCCAAGAAAAGTAGTTAGAGGCGGAAGCTGGAAGGATATAGCTCATTATTTAGAAACGAGCACTAGAACTTACGAATACGAAGACGTTGCTCAAGCACATATTGGATTCAGAACTGCAATGACATTTATTGGTAGATCAGGATCTATGGATGTAAAAAGTACAAGTAGAAAAAGAAGATAAAACAACCCCCGTAAAAACACTTAAACCTTAATTTAATTCTTAAAATGGCTAGTAACAGCAACTCTTTCTCAGCTAATTTCTACATCAACATCATGCCGAAGGTCTACGGTATAGGTGCTGCTGTTGTAATTCTAGGTGCTATGTTTAAAATCTTGGATTTGCAAGGTGCTAACTGGATGATCGGAATAGGACTTTCAACTGAGGCATTTATTTTCTTCCTATCGGCATTTGAGCCAAAAGCTGAAGAAGTGGATTGGTCAAAAGTTTATCCTGAACTTGCAGGTGATGCTCCTGGAGCAAAGAAGACAGTAAAAGTTACTGCTGGAGATAACACATCTCAGAAGCTAGATGAAATGCTTGCAAACGCTAAAGTAGGTCCAGAACTTATTGAAAGTCTAGGAAAAGGGATGCAAAATCTTGCTACTTCTGCAGCAAAAATGGGTAACCTAGCAGATGCGGCAGTAGCTACGAATGAATATGCAACAAATGTGAAAACAGCAGCTAAAACATTGGTAGATATGAATGCTTCTTACAGCAAAACTGCAGCTGCTTTAACGGAAATGTCTGCGGCCTCTCAAGATGCCAAGGCATATCATACTCAAGTAGTGACTGTCACAAAAAATCTTTCCGCTTTGAATTCTGTATATGAAATGGAGCTTCAGGATGCAAATAGTCATGTCAAAACTCTGAATAAGTTTTATTCAAATATGACTGCAGCTATGGAAGGCCTAAGTGAGGCTGGTAAAGAAACTGAGGCTTTCAAAAATGAATTATCAAAATTGAATCAGAACGTAAGTTCATTGAATAAGATCTATGGCGGAATGCTTTCCGCTATGAAAGGTTAATTTCTCTTCAATTCATATACAATCCATTAAAACTTAAAAATGGCAGGAGCTAAAGAGACACCAAGACAACGGATGATTGGTATGATGTACCTGGTTTTGACAGCCTTATTGGCTCTCCAGGTCAGCAACCAAATCCTCCAAAAATTTATATTGCTTAATGATGGACTGGAGCGTACTTCTAAAAACTTCATTGGCAAAAATGTATCTACAGTAGAGTCTATTGCTTATACAGTAGAGCAACAAGGAAACAAGGAGGTAGATGTGCCAAAAGTTGCAGCGGCACAAGAGGTAAGGGAGGCAACTAAGGAAATCTATGATTACTTAGAAGCTTTAAAGCAAGATTTGATAGTGCAATCAAATGCTAAGAATGATGAAGGGAACTTTGTTAATGCAAATCTAAAGAACACAGAAATTACCGGAAATCTTTTCGCCAATAATGGGAGAGGAGTAGAAATGAAGGAAAAGTTAAATGCTTATCCAAGTCAAATTTCGGCAATACTATCTAAGCTTGGTTTCCCTGACATGCAATTTCAAGATATCGCAAAAGATGCCAAAGACATTGAGTTATTTGCAAATGATAATGAAATAAATGGCAAGGATTTCGTGGCATTGACATTTGTTAAATCACCGGTAGGAGCAGTAATTGCCCTTCTATCTCAATTTCAAAATGAAGTTTTGAACATAGAAAGTGAGTCTTTAAAAGCTATCCAGAATTCGATTGGATCCTTTATCTTTAAAGCCGATGTAACAGAAGCTCGAATTGCCGCACTTTCAAACGTTGTAGCAGCAGGGACTAAATTTGAAGCTGATATGTTTATCGCTTCCAGTTCTACTTCAGCAGCTCCCACTATGAGTGTGGACGGAAGATCAATAGTTGTGGATGCGAAAGGCTTTGGTAAAATTGAATTTGCAGTAACTCCAGCAGGACAATATGATGATAGGGGCCTTGCAAAAAGAATATTGAAAGGTGAAATTATCACTAATGTTGGAGGGGAAGACAAAGTACTTCCTGTGGAGTATGAGTACTTCGTGGCTCAGCCCGTGATTAAAGTATCTTCTGAGGTAGTTCAACAACTTTATGCTGATTGTGCTAACGAATTATTAATCGAAGTACCTGCGTTAGGTAACACCTATTCTCCTGAGTTTTCAGTGTCAAATGGCCAATCCATCAAAGGGAATAAGCCAGGACAGTTGACTGTGATCCCTGCGGCTTCAGGAAAAGTGAATATAGGTGTAAGTAGTGGAGGAAATAAGATTGGTGCTGTTGATTATGACATCAAGCCAGTTCCTGCACCTTCATTGGTTCCTGTGACTTCAAATGGAAGTGAATTGGACCTAAGTATCGCTCACCCAATTGGAACATTGACAGGGATTAAATTGCTTGCCAAACCTGAACCTACATTTGGTAGGACTATGGCTAAAGATGCAATTTTTGAGGTAACTGGCGGAGAAATGAGATTGCTTAGAAATGAAGTCCCTAGACAAAGCGCACAAATCTCCTCGGGCAATTCTCTTGCGATGCGTTCGTTATTAGAAAGTGCTAAGGCTGGTGACGTGATCGTTTTCGAAATTAGACAAGTAACTCGTACAAATTTTAGAGGAAATAAAATCCCTTCAGAATTGAGACAAGTTGTTCCTGTCCGAATTAAGTAATCGGATTAGTAACATAGAAAATTATACAAATATGAAAAAGACACTATCAAGTTTATTATTGTCCCTCATGGTGGCGGTTCTGGCTTCTTTTACAAGTCATGCTCAAATTGTTGCCACTAGTCAGAATCCCTCAGGATTTGGCGATAGACAATTTGTAATGGACACTGTTTTTTCTGTTAAGAAAATCCGAGAAGATGATAAAATGTATCAAATCGGAGTTTGGCGCAGAATAGACCTTCGTGAGAAGTATAATCTTCCGCTTTATGGTTCAGGAGATACTAAGTCAAATGGAATTATTAATCAGCTCTATCAGGCGATTGTAGAAGAGAACGCATTAGAAGTATTCGCTGATGCAGAATTTACTCGTCCTCTGTCAATAGCTGAGTTCCAAGAAAACTTCTGGTTAAATGCTGTAGGTGATAGTATCTTTTCTAAACAACTCTATTACCTAGATTTTAAAGAAGATTTTGTGTTTGATAAACACCATTCTGATATGATTTTTGATATTAAATATCTGGAAATGGTAATGCCTTCTGCTACGAATTCCGATGCTGGCCAAAAGACAATTGCCTTCATTCGTTACAAGGATTTCTACAATCATTTCAAAAATCATCCTGATGCTCGCTGGATTAATTTCAATAACCTTTCAAAAAGTTTGACTTATGATGAGGCGTTTGAATCCAGGTTATTTAGATCTGTAGTAAGGAGATTTACTAATCCAGACGAAGCGTTGATCGCTGATTTAATATCAGCGGATAATCCTAACCCAGAAACCCAAGCTTATATTAATGCATTGGCTTTCGAGTATAAATTACTAGAGTTCGAAAACTCCCTCTGGGAGTGGTAATAATAAAGGGGCTTTTAAGCCCCTTTATTTTTTTCTTTCCATTCGAACAATGCTCTTGCTTTACTCGCTCCAATTATTTTTGAAACTTCTTCCTCGCTGGCCTCACTGATTTTTTTCACAGATTTGAAATGACTTAATAATTTGTCAGCAGTATTTTCACCTATACTTGGAATAGCTGTCAATTGAGTCCCAAAGGCATTTTTACTTCTTACATTTCGATGAAAAGTAATTGCAAACCGATGTGCCTCATCTCTTATGCGCTGGAGTAATCGTAAACTCTCAGATTTTTTATCAATATGGATTGGATATGAATCACCAGGGAAATAGATCTCTTCAAGCCTTTTAGCAATTCCAATAATTGGCATTTGACCATAAATGCCTAATTCGTGCAAAGCTTCAATCGCCGAAGATAATTGTCCTTTACCCCCATCGATCACCACTAACTTGGGCATTGGCTTGCCCTCTTCGAGAAGTCGCTTGTATCTTCTTCCTACCACCTCTTTCATACTTGCGAAATCATCTGGGCCTTGCACAGTTTTTATATGATAATGTCGATATTCTTTTATGGCAGGCTTTCCGTTTAGAAAGCAAACCATGCTAGCAACAGGATTAGTGCCCTGAATATTTGAGTTATCGAAACATTCGATATGATCGGGTATGTCTTGAAGACTCAGGTCATTTTGCAATTGACGGATTACTCGGTCTTTTTTGTCTAGGTTTAGGCCTATTAGAAGTGCTTTTTCTTTTTTGTAGAAAAGTGCATTTTTATAGGAGAGCTCGATTAGTTTTTTCTTATCTCCAATTTTAGGCGTGAATACATTTAGTCCTTCAATCGGTTCCGAAAGTTCGATGTTTAAAAGAATCTCTTCTGCGTCGCTATGGAATTGATCTTGTAATCGAATCAAAGCTGTAATTAGCAACTCCTCTGGGCTTTCATCCAATTTTTTCTTAAGCTCGACATTTTTTGAAGTAATCAAGGATCCATTTTTAATCCTCATGTAATTCACGTAGGCGGTTTGCTCATCAGTGACAATCGTGCAGACATCCAGATTTTTAATCGATGGACTAGTAATTAGAGATTTCGCTTGATATTTTTCTAGTGAATCGAGCTTTTCTTTCATTTTCTGAGCTTTCTCGAATTCTAGATTTTCAGCTAGGATTTGCATCTCATTTTTGAAGTAACTTTTTGCCTGACCTAGATTTCCTTTTAAAATATGTTTGGCTTGTTCCAAATCAGTTAAATAGTCAGCCTCTTTTTGTAAACTGATACAAGGCCCCTTACAGTTGCCAATATGATATTCTAAGCAGACTTTATATTTTTCTTCCGCAACTTTATAGGGGGAGAGGTCAAGTTTGCAAGTTCTGATGGTGAAAAGTTCACGGATGAGATCTAAGACGTTATTCATCGCTTTGACACTGGCGAAGGGACCGTAATAAGTCCCACGTTTTGGGATCATTTTTCGCGTCTGAAATATTCTTGGAAAATTCTCTTTGGTGACCAAAAGGTAGGGATAGGTTTTATCGTCCCTTAGTAAGATGTTATACTTTGGTTGTGATAATTTTATAAGATTATTTTCAAGAAGAAGCGCATCAAACTCACTATTGACTAAGGTGATCTCAATGTTCCGAATCTCCTTGACCATTCGTTTGGTTTTGAGATTGACACCTGTATTTTTATTGAAATAACTACTTACACGCTTCTTTAGGCTTTTAGCCTTGCCTACGTAGATGAGTTCATTTTCCTCATTGAAATACTTATACACTCCGGGTTGATCTGGAAGGCTTAAGTGTTCGCTAGTAAGGTAAGAAGAGGACTGCATGGGTTAAAATTAAAAAACAGCCTTTGGATTAAGGCTGTTTTTTGAAATAGAATTTAAATTCTTAAAAGTCATTTTTTTTTGCGTCATAATCAAAATCCGCAAATCGCTGGCTTTCTGTTTCATAGACATCGCAGTCCATCTCTATACTCAATGGACGATCAGGTCGAGGGAAAGGTCCCTTTGTGTAGCCGAGGCTTTTATCCGCATAGACTTTCGTCATGTAATCTACCCAAATAGGTCTGGCAGTTCTACCTCCTTGACCCTCTATCCAGCTTCTAAAGTGAATGGCGCGATCATCTCCACCAACCCAAGTTCCACTCACTAAGTCTTTGGAAATTCCCATGTACCAACCGTCTGATGCGTTTTGCGTGGTCCCTGTCTTACCTCCCAATTCATTTCCCTCGCGTAACGAATAAGGAACACCCTGACTGGTACCGCCGCGCTCCTCGAATCCTCCTCTTAACATATAAGTCATAAGGTAGGCATGCTCTTCACTCATAGCTGGTCTCTTTTTGGCGGTGAATTGCTGGATAACATTTCCATTTTTATCTTCAATTCTGTCAATATAAAAAGGTGTAGTATGTTCACCTTTATTTACGAAAGTCCCAAAAGCTCCCACCATTTCGAAAATAGACACATCATTTACTCCTAATGCTAATGCAGGGACCTCTTCCAAATCACTGGTGATCCCTAGTCTTCGGGCTGTTTCCACCACTATTTTTGGACTTAGCTTCTTCATCATATAGGCAGTGATTGAATTGACTGATTCAGCCATTGCCTGTCTGATGGTCATTTTCTCATAGGTGAATTTACCATTGGCATTGGCAGGACTCCATGCAGGCTGACCTGGAATATAAACTTCCACTGGCTGATCAATCACGCTGTAGCATGGACTATATCCATTTTCAATGGCGGCCGCATAGACAAATGGCTTAAATGTCGATCCCGGCTGTCTTTTGCCTCGTTTTACGTGATCAAATTTGAAATACTTATGATCAAGACCACCTACCCATGCTTTGATTTTTCCGGTATGGGGGTCCATACTCATAAAGCCTGTCTGTAGGAATTTTTTATAATATCGAAGCGAATCCATAGTACTCATTAGGGTATCTATTTCTCCATGCTCCCATGAAAAGACATTCATCCGTTTTTTCTCATTCAACTTGAGATTGATCGAGTCAGTGTCATTTCCAAATCTAATTTTCAAAAGCCGATAGGCTTCGGTTCTTCTTACGGCATCTTCGATGAAATTCTCGATTATCCGATTATCTCCATCTACCCAAGGATCCCGCTTTCCCATTTCGTTGAAGAAAGCCTTTTGTAAAGTTCTCATGTGATTATCCACGGCTTCTTCTGCGTAGCGTTGCATTCGGCTATCTATAGTCGTATAGATTTTTAACCCGTCGCCATATAGGTCATAAGATGTTCCATCAGACTTGAGGTTTTCTTTCGTCCACTGAAGTAAATCTGCTTTAGCGATTTCTCGAAAATAGGTTGCAAGGCCCTTGTTTTGGTTAGCAACACTATAGTCAAGTGCTATTGGAAGACTCGATAAAGAATCAAACTCCACTTGAGTGAGATGATCATTTTTCATCATTTGATACAAAACAGTGTTTCTTCTTCTCAAAGAATTATCTGGATTGTATACTGGACTATAATAAGTTGGAGCTTTAAATAAGCCCACTAAAACGGCAGCTTCTTGGACGGCCAAGTCTGAAGGTTTCTTATTGAAAAAAGTCTCCGATGCTGTTTTTATCCCGTAGGCATTCGAACCAAATTCAGAAGTATTTAAGTAAAGAGTTAAAATCTCATTTTTGGTGTAGGATTTCTCAAGCTGGGTTGCCACTATCCATTCTTTGGTCTTAATGATCAACATGCGAAGTCCGGGAATAGAGCTTAAGACTCCCTGAGAATCATCCCCTCGCGTTTTAAAGAGATTCTTTGCAGTCTGTTGACTAAGGGTAGATCCTCCCCCTGAATCCTGTCCAAGCAAAATAGATTTGACAAAAACCCGAATCATAGCGATCATATCAATACCTGAGTGCTCCTCAAATCGAACATCTTCTGTAGAAATTAAAGCATTGACAAGATTTGGAGATAAGTCTTCATATTTGACAGGACTTCGATTCTCTCTATAATAGGTGCCAAGAAGGATCCCATCTGCAGAATACAAGCCAGAAGCGATCTCTGAATCAGGATTTTCCAGTGCCTTGAAATCAGGTAGGGGACCAAATAGTCCCAAGAAGTTGATGCTGATCATCCAAACAAAAAGGATGAAGCCAAAAAAACCTGCAATAAAGGCTATCCAGAGGTATTTGATAGTCTTAGATACCCAATTGGGGGTTTTTGGATTGATAGCTTTACTCATAGTTTACTTATAAATAGACTTGAAAAAAGTCTTATATTCTTCTAAATTTTTGCTTTTATTTAACTCTTGGAAATTCTCGATGGAAATAAAGAATGACTGCTCTTTAATTTCAGGAAGAAGTCCTTCTGATTCAAATTCCTTCTGAAACAGCTTGAAGTACTCTTTTGCTTTTTCCGAATTTGAAAAAGGGCTGATGATGAAAATTGCATTTTCCCGATTCATATTCATGTTTCCAGTTCTCAATCGTGCATTCGAGAAGTTTTTAGCATGAAAATTTTCTAAATCTCCAAGCAAGTTCTTTGCAGCACTAGCTTGCCCCGGCTCCATTGTAATCACAAAGATATGTGTTTGGGACTCGTTTATTTTATAAGGAGAGTTCGCTAATTCGAAAACGTTTTCTTCCGCAATATTGGACTCATTATTTTGTGTGGTAGAGTCAATTTCGTCGATCGTTTTTGGATTGAGAGCGGCCAATTCTTCTGCTGACAACAAAGGATTAAGCATATTCTTTGCCAATTCTACCAAAGCAGAGTCTTGGGTGTTTTGTATGTAGACTTCCAATCGTTCCCTATACCTATTTCTGCTCTCAGTTTTCCCAGTTAACATCACGTCGAGAAGCAGCAATCGCTCTGTATTTCTTGTGAGTGGATACTGCTCCAATGTTGCTTTAATGGTAGATTTTGCCAATTGGTAATTTCCAGCATAATAGGCATCATATGCACTTTCGTATTGTTTTGAAGAAGCCAAATATGCCATGTTTCCACTTGCGGCATTAGGGTTATTCACTGAAAAGGTATACTGAGATTCAGGAAATTCTCTATTCAACCGTGATACGTATTGCTGAGAATTTCCTCCTAGGTCTTTTTGCCCAAGGTAGAGGAGGTAATATGCTTCAGGTTTCCGATTGGAGCCAGGATATCTTCTTACCAGAGTCTCCAAATTAGAGATACTTGGGGGCACCTCTTGGAGATTGAAGTAAAGTAGCTTACCCAACTCGAAATATGACTCTTCTAATTCTTGGTTGAGATCAGTTATTTGTTCTGGTGAGCTCGGTATTTGGGCTAATAGAGTTCCGAGATCAGGAATTTGATCTAGGGGATTATTTTCAGAAGATCCCGCTGTTGAATCATTTTTAGAATTTTCTGAAATGGTCGGTGTAGCACTTTGAAAACTTGCTGCGCTTCTTCTCCAATTATCCTGAAGCGGGCGATTTCCCCACGTTCTTCTGAAGTCGATGGCTCCTTGCTGCATGGCTACACCATTGTCAAAATAGAATTTTGATCCACCACCACGGTCACTAAATGCTAGGAGATTGTCAAAAATACTTGTGTTTTTAGGTTTTTCAGCAGCTTCTGCAGCTGCTAGTAATCGTTCTTCCTCTAATTTAATAAAACTGGTAGCCACCAAGGATTGTTCCTCGGGAGTCATTTCAGCCAGTAAGATCAAGCTGTCATTGAACTGAATCCGTTCGAAGTGCAATACGTAATTGTCTAAAGAAGTTTTTTGCTCTTGAATTTGGATCGATACGGGATCGGTCTCATTGATGAAAGTAAGTGCAGAATCTAGGTAATATTTGGTAGCACGGTAGTCCTTAAATTCATTCAGGTTAATCTCTGCTAGCTTCTGATAGATATACCCTTTTAGTCTTGGATTACTACCAGGCTCTTTGGCTGCTTGGTGGAGCAGATTAAGGGTGAGTTCAGTATCACCCTGTTTTTCCTCGAAGAGCGCCCGCTCGTAAATCACTACGTCCTTAAGGTCTCGATTTTTTGGATCTTCATAGAGATCATCATAATAGTTCCGTACACGCTTTAGATCCTTGCTTGCATTGAGTTCGGCAACTTGCTGAGCGTAGAGCTGAGAGAAAAAACTCCGCTCGTAGGGAGGGTTGCCATCTAGGGCTTTTTTATAATAGTCATAAGCTAGGGCATCCAAGCCTTCTCGCTGATAGCGTTGGCCCAAAATAAAATTGATTCGAGATTCTTCTTTCTTGTCAACTACATATTCCAGCGCTTTATCCAAAGCTCCAATCACGCCGTTTTTATCGGACCTCGATTCATAGTAATAAGCAAGTGTTCGGTAAAGCTCGTATCTATTTTCTTCTGAGATTTTCGATTCTTTGGAGAGGTAGTCAATTGTAAAATTCGCCTTTTCTATTTCTCCTAAATCCACATATAATCTAAGCAGGGTAATGATGGTTTTATGACGAAGGTCATTTTCCTTAGAATTTACATTGATGTATTTGAAAGTGTTTTGGGAATCATCAAAATGAGATTGGTAATAGTCAATCTTGCCAAGTATGTAGTAACTATCATCTACCCACTTGCTTATTTTATGCCATTCAATTGCTTTTGAAGACAGTTCCACAGCAGATTGAAGTTTTTCCGAATTGCCCTGGATGGTTGCAGAATCTATAGGTATGAAGACCGGGAGTACTTGGGTATAATCCTCCTTGTAGTTTTTGTAAATCTCCGCTTCCACTGCCTTTAGCTTGACATCCGCCAGATAGTAGGCATTATAATGTGCAGTAAGATTATGAAAAGTTCGATTAGTAAACGTATTGCGCTCTGAGGAGCAAGCCATTGCAAAAAGCAATACAATAAGTACTAACCTAGATAATTTTGACATGTAGACTCCTTCCCAATTAAAGTACCAAAATAGGATTTTTAACCTTCATACCGAACGAAATTATGGAGCGATTATTTCTGAGGAGGTTAACAACCTATATTTGGGTATTGATTTTTATAAAATTTAACTTCTGATAATGAAGATTGGTGATCCTGATAGAAAGCCCACTGGTACACCTGCCTATGTTAAATACATTGGTTTATCATTTCAACTTTTTGGAGTGATTGGTGCCGGTACTTGGTTTGGGTGGTGGATTCAACAAAAGAGCGAAATGAAATTTCCTATTTGGCTTTTGCTATTTTCTTTTTTGTCTGTTGGGATTGCTTTTTACCAACTTTGGATGTCGGCTAAACAGGATAATAAGTGAGTTTCTAAAATATAGCTATTTTTGTAGCTTATCCTTATTATCTATGGCACTTCCTAAAAACATCCATATCCGGTTCCTCTTGTTTTCCCTGGCTATTGCAATTTTAATAGGCGTATTGAGTTTGGTTTTTCCTTTTTTGATTCATGCAAAAATCTGGAATATTTACTTTTTCCTTATGATTTTTTCATTTTTGGTCGGTTTACTCAATGGATTTCTCTTAAAATCTTTCAGTGAAAATTTCTTTCAAATCATGGTTTTAGCAATGATTTTAAGATTTATAGGGACTTTAGTGTTTATTGGAATTGCCGTTTGGCCTAGTATGGAAAATATTATTCTGTTTATAGCAGATTTCTTCATCATTTTTTTGTGCTACTTAGTTTTTGATATCTACACCTTTCTGTCTAACTTGCGCCCGATTTCGAAGTAGCCCTCAAAAAATAGAGTTGATGACGCGTAAAATACTGGTAATAAGTCTTTTAATTTCAGCATTCTTGCTTGGTTTTACCAGCAATACCTATGCTGCTGGTGGAGAAGAAGATAAGACGAGCTTCATCATGCATCACGTAAAGGACTCTCATGAGTGGCATTTTGCGACTTTTGGTCACACGCACGTGACCTTACCTCTTCCTGTAATTGTATATTCAGGTGACAGAGGTTTGGAGTTCTTCAGCTCTACAAATTTTCAAAATCACGAAACCCATCTTTTTGGAGAAGAATATGCTCATGAAGGGTACTTTATCGACGAGCACGATCATTTGGGTAGAGTAGATGAGTCAAGCTTTGTAGAATTTTCTATTACTAAGAACGTGATTATGCTCTTTATAGTATTGATCGTTGTTGGATGGCTTGCACTGTCTGCAGCTTCATTCTATAAGAAAAACGGTGCTGTAGCTCCAAAAGGCGCTGCTGCGATTATTGAACCAATTGTTATTTTCGTAAGAGACGACATTGCTAAAAATTCAATTGGTCCACAATACAAGCGTTTTGTCCCTTATCTGATAACTCTATTCCTTTTTGTGTGGTTTGGCAACTTGCTTGGGCTCATCCCAGGTGCAGCTAACATGACTGGAAATATTGCGGTTACCTTGGTTCTCGCTGTATTGACATTCATTATTACCAATGTAAATGGAAATAAGGCTTACTGGAAGCACGTGTTTATGACTCCCGGTGTACCTCCTCTAATGCTATTGATAATTGTGCCGGTCGAAATCATCGGTTTATTCACTAAGCCTTTTGCCTTGATGGTTCGACTTTTTGTCGCGATCACTGCAGGCCACATTGTAATTCTCGGCTTCATTGCCTTGGCATTTATCTTTGAATCGTACACTATCGGTATTGCAAGTACTTTGATGGTGACCTTTATAAATTTGATCGAATTGTTAGTAGCGACTATCCAGGCTTATGTATTTACGCTGTTCTCGGCAATGTACATTGGATCTGCGGTGGCAGAGCACGCACATGATGATCATCACTAAGTATAGGAATTTCTTTTGTTCAATTATATAAATTAAATGTTATGTTAACTATTATCTTGTTGACTGCTGGTTATGCTCTAATGGGAGCTGGAATCGGTGCAGGTATTGTTGCGGTTGGCGCAGGCCTAGGTATCGGTCGTATTGGTGGACAGGCTATGGAAGCTATTGCTCGCCAGCCTGAAGCTGCTGGAAAGATCCAGGGTGCAATGTTGATCATTGCTGCCTTGATCGAGGTAGTTTCTCTATTTGCAGCAGTTATCTGTTTGTTGATCGCGCTAAACATCGCGGGGATCGCATAATTAAATTGAAAAGGGATTGGCGCTAGGCCTTTCCCTTTTCTTTATTCTATTGAACAATCTGAAATAAAATTTTAAACCATGGATTTAATCACACCAGGTACCGGTCTTATTTTCTGGCAACTATTTGGCTTTTTGGGCCTTCTTTTCATTCTGATCAAGTTTGCTTGGAAGCCAATGCTCGCCGCTCTTGACGAGAGAGAAAGTAGTATTGAGAATGCATTGAAGTCAGCTGAAACAGCTAGAAATGAAATGGCTAATCTCAAGGCTGAAAACGAAAAGCTACTAACTGAAGCAAGATTAGAGCGAGATATCATTTTGAAAAAAGCTCAAGATGCTTCTGTAAAAATGATCGACGAGGCTAAAGAGGATGCTATAAAAGCTGGAGCCCAAATGATTGCTAACGCAAAAGCAGTGATTGAAACGGAGAAAAAAGCCGCCTTGGCGGATATTAAAACTCAAGTCGCTTCGCTTTCCCTTGAAATAACAGAGAAGTTATTGAGAAAGAATCTATCTGATGATAAAGCTCAAAAAGAGCTTGTCGATGGATTTTTAAACGAACTTAAGCTTAATTAATTCCTCTCCATGTCAAATCATAGAGTAGCACACCGGTATGCAAAGTCCATTATGGAGCTTTCCCTTGAAAAGGATATCCTTGAGGAAGTGCACGCTGATTTTGTCAAGCTTTCTACCATGGTAAAGGGAAATAGGGACTTGGCGCTAATGCTGAACAACCCGATTATCTCCTCCGAGAAAAAATTGAAAGTTCTCAATGCCCTTTATGCTACAGGTGCTCAAACAATGACTCTTACTTTTTTTGAGATAGTCTCAAGAAAAGGCAGAGAAAATATTTTGGTGGATGTAGCAAAGGAATTTGAAAATCAATACAATATTCACAAATCAATTCAAGTAGCTGAATTGACCACCACTTACGCTATAGATGAAAAATTGCGGATGCAGTTTGTCGAGCTGGTGAAAGAAATCTCCGGTCTGAAGACTGTTCAACTTGTTGAAAAAATAAATCCGGATCTGATTGGTGGTTATATTTTGAAAGTAAATGACCGTCAACTTGACGAGTCACTTAGCTCTAAGCTAAGAATTTTGAAAGCGGAGTTCAGCGAGAATCATTACGAAAGTAAAATCTAATTAAAAAGCATTAATCTACGATATCATGGCAGAAGTAAGACCAGATGAAGTTTCGGCAATTTTGAGAGAGCAACTCTCAGGAGCAAGAACAGCCGGAGAACTAGAAGAGGTGGGTACAGTCCTTCAAGTGGGGGATGGTGTAGCACGTATCTATGGACTTTCCAAGGTTCAAGCGGGTGAATTGATCGAATTCGACAATGGCCTGAAAGCAATGGTGCTTAACCTTGAAGAAGACAACGTGGGAGCCGTTCTTTTTGGGGACTCTAAAGAGGTCAAAGAAGGTGATACGGTAAAAAGAACCAAGAAAATTGCTTCTCTATTGGTTGGTGAAGGAATGCTTGGCCGTGTTGTCGATACTTTAGGTATTCCTATCGATGGAAAAGGTCCAATCACTGGTGAGTTGTACGAGATGCCGCTTGAGCGAAAAGCTCCTGGTGTAATCTACCGTCAACCGGTTACTGAGCCCCTTCAGACCGGTATCAAATCTATTGATGCGATGATCCCGATCGGTCGTGGTCAGCGTGAGTTAGTAATCGGTGATCGCCAGACGGGTAAGACTGCTGTAGTTATTGATGCTATTATCAACCAAAAAGAATTTTACGATAAGGGCGAACCTGTATTCTGTATCTATGTAGCGATCGGACAGAAAGCCTCTACTGTGGCCAACGTAGTAGCTGCACTTGAAAAAGGTGGAGCACTTCCTTACACCGTTATTGTAGCTGCATCTGCTGCAGATCCTGCTCCAATGCAGTTTTTTGCCCCATTTGCAGGTGCATCCATTGGTGAATTTTTCCGTGATACTGGTCGTCCTGCGCTCGTAGTGTATGATGATCTTTCCAAGCAGGCTGTTGCCTACCGGGAAGTATCTTTGCTTTTGAGAAGACCTCCGGGACGTGAAGCTTATCCTGGCGACGTATTTTACCTTCACTCTAGATTGCTTGAAAGAGCTGCGAAAATCAATAAATCTGATACCATAGCGCAACAGATGAATGATTTACCGGATTCAATTAAGCATTTGGTAAAAGGTGGTGGGTCTTTGACTGCTCTTCCTATTATCGAAACTCAGGCTGGTGACGTATCTGCTTATATCCCGACTAACGTAATTTCGATTACAGATGGTCAGATCTTCCTAGAGACCAACCTATTTAACGCTGGTATTCGTCCTGCGATCAACGTGGGTATCTCCGTGTCTCGAGTAGGGGGTAATGCTCAGATCAAATCAATGAAGAAAGTAGCGGGTACCTTGAAGCTTGACCAAGCTCAATTCCGTGAATTAGAAGCTTTCTCTAAGTTTGGTTCTGATCTTGATGCTACTACAAAGCTTACAATTGAGCGAGGTAGAAGAAACCAGGAAATCTTGAAGCAGCCACAGTACTCTCCAGTTTCGGTTGCTAATCAAGTTGCGATCATCTATGCTTCTACTAAAGGCTTGATGGATTCTGTACCAGTAGATCAGTCGAGAGCATTCGAGAAAGAATTCTACACCCTTTTGGAATCGACTTATCCTGAAGCACTAACCTTGATCCTTAAAGGAGATATCGATGGTGCAGGTAAGATATTAGCTACTGCTGCTTCAGAATTAGCTCCTAAATACGCGAAATAATTGAAATGAATCCGGGAGGGTTGAACCTTCCGGTTTTTTTATACCAAGTACAAAGCAACCACTGATGGCTAACCTTAAGGAAGTAAAGCAACGGATCACCTCAGTAGTCTCTACACAGCAGATTACTAAGGCCATGAAAATGGTATCCGCAGCAAAACTCAGAAGAGCGCAGGACAAAATCACTCAGATGCGTCCATACTCTCAGAAGTTAACTCAAATCCTGAATAATGTATCAGCAGCTTCGGAAGGAGCAGCGGATATCGTGTATGCTGAAAAGCGTGAGGTAAATAAGGTGCTTATCGTACCAGTCACCTCAGATAAAGGACTTTGCGGAGCTTTCAATTCGAATGTTATCAAAGCATGTAACGCTTCCATTATCGGTCAATTTGCCGGTAAAGAAATAACCATTTTACCATTAGGTAAAAAGGCTTATGAGTCGTTCAAAAAGCGTGATTTTACCTTAATTCCTGATTTCTATCAGGTGTTTGGAGATCTTACCTTTGAAAATGTAAGGTCTGCTGCAGATTATGCGATGAATGCATTTTTGGAGGGAGAATATGATCAGGTAGTTTTGGTTTTCAATGAATTCAAAAATGTAGCTACTCAGTTTGTTCAAACTGAGCAGTTTCTTCCAATGTCAAATGCTGATGCTGAAGAAGAAAAAACTGCAGAAACCGATTATATCCTAGAACCTTCGAGAGCTTATATCATCGAGGAATTAGTACCAACTTCATTGAAAATTCAGTTCTACAAGGCAGTTTTGGAGAGCAATGCTTCTGAGCATGGCGCTCGAATGACTGCAATGGATAAAGCCACTGAAAACGCTGGTGATCTACTAAAAGAGCTTCGATTGCTTTACAACAGAAGTCGTCAAGCAGCTATTACAAACGAAATCTTAGAAATCGTAGCAGGTGCTGAAGCACTAGGCTAAAAACATTACAATAGCCCTAATTTCAAACCACAATTCGAAAGGATTGTGGTTTTTTGTTTTTGAGAAAATTTCTGTTTTTCTCACGGGTAAATTCGTAGAGGTTTCCCAGAGGTTTTTGGATAGCTTGAGTAGCTCTCATGCTTAGGTTTTTGTCACCTAAGATCTGTGATTACAACTACCTATGGGTAGGTATTGATATCTCAAGAAAATTAACCTTCCCTAGGAATTCGTTAATTTGATTGAATTCAAAAAGTAACTCAATGAAAATCGTATTTCCATTCTTCTTATTCACAGGATTTGTCCTGATTTTTGGCTCTTGTGCTCCGAATCGTAAAGAAGTAAAACCGCCAAATATTATCTTTATTCTTGCCGATGATCTAGGCTATGGAGACGTAGGGTCCTTTAATCCCGCAAGTAGAATCAAAACTCCTTACCTCGATCAGCTTTCGAGCGAAGGGATGATTTTTACGGATGCACATACTACCTCTTCGGTCTGTACGCCTACACGATATGCATTGTTGACTGGTCGGTACAATTGGCGAACCCGATTAAAGGAAGGTGTACTCACTGGCAAATCTCGCGCACTGATTCCAGCCGACCGGACCACTCTTGGTTCCATGCTGCAGCGATTTGGCTATGAGACAGCTTTTATTGGAAAGTGGCATCTTGGAATGGATTGGGGCTTGAAGGATGGCGAAACGTTCGAGGATGGCGGTTGGAATCCAGAGGATTATGATCAACTGGATTTTAGCAAACCTATAGCAAATGCACCCGGCACACGTGGCTTTGATTATTCTTTTGCTCTACCGGCTTCACTGGATATTGCACCCTATGTGTATGTGGAAAATAATAAAATCACCAGCATTCCCACCAAAGAGACGATTGATGAGGGAGAATATTCTTGGTGGCGCAAAGGTCCTACGAGTGATGATTTTATACACGAGCAGACTACACCACTCTTTTTTGATAAAAGTATTGAATACATCAAGCAGAAATCCAACTCAGATAAACCCTTCTTCTTGTATTTGGCTTTGCCCTCGCCACACACCCCAATATTACCAACCGAATCTTGGCAGGGAAAAAGTGGATTGCTTCCTTATGCGGACTTCATGATGATGATCGATGATTACATCGGAAAATTAAATCAGGCTATTAAGGCTGCAGGCATTGAAGGAAACACACTCCTTGTTTTCACAAGTGACAATGGATGTTCACCAGCTGCAGGGTTTGATAAACTCGTGGAAATGGGACACCTACCAAGCGGGGTATTTCGTGGGCACAAAGCAGATATTTACGAAGGGGGACATCGAGTGCCAATGATTATCAAATGGCCCGCGAAAATCAAAGCAGGAACTAGCCAATCTGCCACCATCTCCCAAACAGACTTCATGGCCACCTTTGCAGATTTGGTGGGATATGAGCTCAGCGAAAATGAAGGAGAGGACAGCTATAGTTTGATGAGCCTTTTCGAAGGAGATAAAGAAATAGATCAAATCCGGGAGGGGACCGTGTTTCATTCTGTGAATGGAACATTTGCCATCCGCAAAGGAGACTGGAAGTTAATCACAGCTAAAGGTTCCGGAGGTTGGAGCTTTCCAAAGCCTGGAGATCCTGCAGAAACGGACTTGCCCGAAATGCAGCTTTATAACTTAAAGGATGATCCCAGTGAAACCAAAAACCGCTATTTGGAAATGCCTGAAAAAGCCGAGGAGCTCCGACAGCTTTTGGTGAAATACATTAAAGATGGCCGAAGTACACCTGGCCCGCTGCAATCCAACGACAAATTTGAAGGGGAGTGGAAGCAGACTTGGTTTATGGATGAAAAATAGAAAAATTTAAACTGAGAATTTTAAAACTAAAACTCAGGTCTGGGTTGAAGCAGACCTGAGTTTTGAGAGAAATTCAAAGGCCTACAACCTTAACGCTCTAGCAATCACTCGTGCCATAATTCCCAATCCTTCGGTATTTGGATGAACGCCATCTGGCAGTAGCGCCTCTTTTCCCATAAATGGAGTGTATAGATCGATCAATTCTGAACCGCTCTCATGCGCGATATCGATCAACATGAGTCGCTGCTCATTATTCATCACGTCTGGTGTGATTCCAAAATTTACTCGGGTGACTGGCACTGGAAGGATCACATAGACTTTGCCGTCTACGGGCATTGTTTTTTTGAATTCGTGAATCATATCCAAATAGTCTTGTCTGAATTCCGAAGCAAATTTCCAGTTTTGTGGTTTCGAGTCATTGGTGCCGAGCATGATGATCAGGATATCTGGTGCAAAATCCTTGACCTCCTGAAATTGCGGCTCATTCCAGTATGGAAAGTCACCTTTGCGGAGCAAAGTCCGGCCACTTACCCCAAAATTCCCCACCTGATAGGCATCGCCAAGGATTGCCTGCATTTGAAGTGGGTAGCTATTTGGGTTATCTCTGCCTGGACCTTGTGTGATACTATTTCCGACACAGGCAACTTTAATTGGAGCTTGGCCAAAAGCAAGACAATAGCAAAAAAGGAGCGCAAAAGTAAGTTTTAAGGTTTTCATAGGCTAATTGTAGGGTTTTAGGTTAACTAGAATTCTGCCATCTGACAGGAATTTCCATCAAACTAGCAAAAAAATCCCTAAGTTCAGCTCAAATTTCCATGAGCAAGTTTTGCTCAAACCAAAATTCCCTTCATGCTACTTTTAGAAAAAATCCACCTTCGACTTTCTTGGCTTTCCATTGATGTGGTGCTGGGTGCTTTGGCTGGTTTGGTATTTTTTTCTAAACTACTTCGGATCGAATTGGAATGGCAGGTGTTTTTGCTTTTAGGTTTAGCAGTTTGGAGTATTTATACGGCAGATCATCTACTGGATAGCCGCCAGAAAACGGAAGTGGATCTTTCGCCACGCCATCTTTTTCACTTGAAATATAAAAACAGCCTCAGAATCACTCTTGGTTTGGTGTTGATCTCTGGGCTAAGTCTCGCTTACTACACCTTTGACCTCAGTAGTGAATTGGTATGGAGTCTGATATTGGGTATGCTGATCTCTGCCAGCATGCTGCTCATTCGACTTGCCGGCAGAAGGATGGCTTGGGCCAAAGAAATTAGTATTGCCCTATTTTATGTGTTGGGAATTGCATGGATTCCATTGCTCCGTGTTAAGGTGCTAGATTTGAGTTGGGAGATTTTTCTTTTTCTGGGGAGCTACATTTTACTTGCCTTGATCAATTTGCTCATACTTTCGCACTTAGACCGCAGACAAGACCAGCTTGGCGGTTTTTTTTCTTCCGCATTTCTGTTTCCTCCGATCAAATTTATTGAGCTAATCAGAAGGCTTTGTTTTCTTTCTTTGCTGATTGGTCTTGCGAGTTTTATTCTGTTGCCTTCATTTTACAGACCATTTTCCTGCATTTTAATAGTAATGTCCTTGGTGCATTACTTGGCTTTTTTCAACCCAAAACTTTCTGCTGAAAAAGTCAGGTTACGAACTGAAGCTGTCTTTATACTTCCGGCCTTATTGTATTTTCTTTAGACAAAGGCACTGTGTCCGGTTATCGCTCTTCCGACGATCAAAGAATTGATTTCTTTGGTGCCTTCGTAGCTGTAGACTGCTTCGGCATCTGCGACAAATCGCGCAATATCATGACGAAGTAAGATTCCATTTCCTCCGAATAAGGCACGGGAATTATCCACAATCGACCGCATCCTTAGGGTACAAAATACCTTCGCTAAGGAAGCGTGCTCATCTCGAAGCATATCAGAGTCCTGCATCTCTGAAAGCCGAAATACCATCGTCTGCATGGCTGTAAGATCACCGAGCATCGTCACCAAAAGATCTTGAACGAGTTGGAAGGAAGCGATAGGCCGCCCAAATTGCTTTCGCTCGTTGGTGTAGGCCAAAGCTAATTCGTAGGCTCCGCGAGCGCAGCCTACTGCTTGCCAAGCTACTCCGGCTCTGGTCATTCGCAGGACTTTGGCGGTGTCCTTGAATGAATTTGCCTCCTGTAGTCGGTCAGTTTCCGGCACTTCACAATTCGTCAAGGTGATCAACGCATTTTGGACCGTTCGTAAGGCCATTTTATCCTCAAGTTTCTCAGCCAAAAATCCTGGATTGCCTTTTCTAACGATAAAGCCTTTCACTTGCTGATCCTCCAAATCCCTAGCCCAGATGATCGTCATATCGGAGAAGGTGGCATTGCCGATCCACTTCTTTTGACCATTCAAAATCCATGCATCCCCTTCACGCTTGCAAGTCGTAGTCAATCCTCCAGCTACACCAGAACCCACTTCAGGTTCGGTCAAACCGAAAGCTCCAATTTTCTCCAGCTTTTGCATTGGTGGAAGCCATTCCTGTTTTTGAGCTTCTGACCCGCAGAGGTAAATACTCCCCATAGCCAGTCCACTTTGCACTCCGAAAAATGTAGAGATGGAAGTATCGATCCGAGCCATTTCCATTGCCACAAATCCTTCCAAAAGTGCAGAATGTCCCGGACAACCGTAGCCCTGATAAGTCAATCCAGCAATATCCAGCTCAGCCATCTTTGGTATAATCTGCATAGGGAATTCTCCTCGATTCCAATAATCATTTGCGATTGGCTTGATTTCTCGTTCCATGAACTCGCGCACTCGGAGCTGAATCTCGCGCTCGTGGTTTGGCAGGCTTTTTCCTAATTCATAAAAATCCCCATTAATCGGAGGAATTACCTTGGGTTTACTTCCACCTTTCATCATTCCCATCATTTTGGAGAGGTCTTCCTCACTCATTTGGGAGACAAGGCCGACCATTTTAGAGAGGTCTACTTTTTCAGAAAGTTTAGAGATTTGATCTAGGTCTACCGAGGACAAAAGCTTTCGAAGTCCACCAATGGTTTTAAAAATATTTTCATGTGTTTATAATTTGATTTTTATAGGTCATATGGAATCTTAGCATGCATCATAATCATACCTCTGTGTGTCGATAAGGGTCGTGCTTGATTTCATGTGATTATAATTTCTTCTTAATGGCCATATGGAATCTCGCAGCATTTAATCATCCCAGTGTGTGACTTTTTTGTCATGCTCGATTTCGTATAAGGAATTTTGGGATAGTTTACTTTCCTTTAAAATAGTGAAAGATCGCTACAGTTTCATTGCTCCTTTTTATTCTCTCCTTGCCCGGATGGTTTTTGGCACCTCACTGAAGGAGGTGAAAATTGTTTTTGCTGAGAATTTAGCTTTAAAAAAGATATTGATCATCGGGGGAGGAGATGGCTTAGATTACCAAGGTTTTGCTGGACAAGTTCGTGGCGAATTTTGGGAGCTTTCGGAGGCGATGCTTCACAAAGCCAAAAAAAATCTCTCAGAAAGTAAACTCGAGTTTCATTTGGGGCACTTCGAAGCTGGTTCTGAAAATAAGTTTGATGAAGTCTGGCTACATTTTGTATTGGACACTTTTACTGATTTTGAGTTTGAAGAATTTCTTTTTGACTTAAAATCTTCACTCAATTCAGAAGCCACGCTTTATATCGCTGATTTTTTTGAGCCACAGTCTTGGGCTCAACGGGGTATTCAATTTGTCATGATGCGATTCTTTCGGATTTTCACCGCACACCCAAGAGTTGATCTACCCGAGTACGAGCAATTTCTGAAGCAGGCAGGGTTTAAGAAATTGGATGAACTAAAGAAAAGAAAAGGCTGGATTCGGGCGCAACTTTGGAAAATCCAGGTTAATTGACTTTTGCTATAATCTCCTCAATCATTTTATCAAAGTAGGCCCCATTTCCGGGCCCATACCAGTTCATCTCCCGCACTTCGTGGAAATGCTTATCATACAAATGATCCGGCGTGATATAGCCGATGTAGCCTCCATTAAAGGTTGTGATGATTAGGTTGAGCCCTTTCGCGCGGGCTGATTCTTCCCACTTTTCATAAAAAACCCCTGACAACTCTCCCGAAGAAGCTATTAACAGCGTATTTCCGATCAAAGTAAAATCCAAGTGGGAATTAGTATCGCCTAGTAAATATTCGAAAAGCCAAGGTCGAATCCGAAGATTGTCTGAAATCCTCAGGTGAGGCTCCCGGAGAGAAATGTCTAACCGTCCTTGCCCAATTTTCTTTCGATTGATTGTATCAAATTGCGTCATTTGAATTCGAATCGTAGAGTCGAGTGCTGCAGCATATTTAGCTACTAATTCAGGTGTATTTCCAAATGAAAGGGGTCGATGACTTCCCACTGTTCCCGCTGCAAAAAGCGCAAAGTCATATTCACTCGCTTCCAAATTCTGCATGAGGTAAAACGGATAATCCCCTGATAATCCCATAAACTTGGAACTCATCGTAGTGGCGTGTGCAGAATAAGTTAGAAAAGTGGCCTTCTTTCCGTCCCTTTTTGTGAAAATCAGCTGTCTGACAAATGGATCAATCGGGTCATTTTTGATAAATCGGTTTTCAACCAAAGCTCTTGCCTCTGCTTTCCGATAGGCTATGGAAACAGTGTCCTGAAGAGAAATAGCCGTCCGTAAGGCTAAGACACTTTTTTCTACAATTAAATCAACAATCTCCTGATTGAATCCGCCAAAAGCCATCTCCCCTAAAGGTCCAGGCATGTAACCACCCATTCCGGAATGCGTATGCGTGGCAGTGAAGTTTAGCTGAGCAATAGGGAGGTTCGCATTTTCTACTGCCTCGCGGATAGATTTTGCAAGGAAAGGGTGAACGATCAGCAACTCAAAATTCAACCATGCAAGTTGGGTTTTGCCGTTACTCAAAGTTAAAGCTTTTACAAAACTGCTGTCTTGTACAAATTCATAAGCACCTCTAGGAGCATATCCGACCAGGTCAACAGGCTCAGGAGGTGTCATATTGGATTTGGACCATCCTGCCGTCCAAGTTTCTCCTAGAGTGGTTTGAAAAGGAATTTCCTCTAATCGGTCAAAAGTCTCTTTATAGAATTTCTGCTGTTCAATAGGTGAGCGGTCCACTGTAGTCAAGAGAATTACAGCTAAAACAAAAAGCACTAAAAATAGCCCAAGGAGGATTTTTAGTGCCTTTTTGAAAAGGGGATTCCAATTCATGGATTAGTATTCAAATGTCCCGTGCTCACTTCGGATGGTTACTTTCTTACCAGAATGAGGCTCCACTCGACCAATGATTTGTGCTTCGACACCATAAGATTCGGCGATATCGATGATCTCTTCAGCGTACCTTTCGTCAAGGTACACTTCCATTCGATGTCCCATGTTGAAGACTTTGTACATTTCTTTCCAGTCAGTTTGGCTTTCTTCCTGAATGATTTTAAACAATGGAGGAGTCTCGAATAGATTATCCTTGATCACGTGTAAATTATCCACGAAGTGAAGGACTTTGGTCTGTGCTCCACCTGAGCAATGCACTAATCCGTGTACATGTCCTCGCATATAATTCAATACGTCCACCATGATTGGAGCATAGGTACGGGTAGGGGAGAGAACCAGTTTCCCCATATTTACAGGTGCTCCCGGAGCTGGATCGGTGAGGTTGTATTTTCCTGAATAGATCAAATCCTCCGGAATGGCAGGATCATATGATTCAGGATATTTTGTTTTTAATACTTTATTGAAAATATCATGGCGAGCAGAGGTTAATCCATTGGATCCCATTCCACCATTATATTGAGTTTCATAATTTGCCTGACCAAAAGAAGATAAACCAACGATCACATCACCTCCTTGAATTTTTTCATTAGAAATGACCTCATCTCTCCGCATTCGACAAGTCACGGTGCTATCTACAATGATCGTCCGAACCAAATCGCCTACGTCGGCAGTTTCGCCTCCAGTCAAGACGGCATTGACTCCCTTGTCTCGAAGCATTTGAAGGACTTCTTCAGTGCCCTCTATGATGGCCGATATGATTTCACCTGGAATAAGGTTTTTATTTCTTCCAATGGTGGAGGAAACTAGGATGTTATTGATTGCTCCGACACAAAGTAAATCATCTGTATTCATGATGATTGCATCTTGAGCAATTCCTTTCCAAACACTCAGGTCACCCGTCTCTTTCCAATACAAATAAGCCAATGAAGACTTGGTTCCTGCCCCGTCTGCATGCATGATATTGCAAAAGTCAGGATCGTTGCCTAGGGTGTCTTCAACGATTTTGCAAAAAGCTTTAGGGAAAAGGCCTTTATCTAGCTTAGAAATTGCCTGATGTACATCTTCTTTGGAAGCAGAGACGCCTCGCTGCATATATCGCTCATTCATTCTACAAAGTTAAGTATTCCAAGGGAATTCGGGGGATTTGAAGGGAAATTTGAAGCTTTGAAAAGCAAACATTTAACATCAATATGTGTATATTTAAGAAAACTATACACATCATGAGGACAAATATTGAAATCGACGAGAACTTAATGGAAGAAGCAATGAAAGCTTCGGGTTTTTCCACAAAAAAAGCAACTGTAGAAGAAGGGCTTCGGTTAATCGTCAGATTAAAAAAGCAGGAACGGATTAAAGAATATAGAGGAAAGCTTAAATGGGAAGGAAATTTAGATAAAATGCGGACTGACTTATGATTATGGTTGATTCTTCAGTTTGGATCGATTATTTCAACGGCAGGGATACACTACAAACTGATTTTTTGAATCGAATTTTGGGTAATGAAGACGTTTGTGTTGGAGATTTAATTTTGACTGAAGTCTTGCAAGGCTTTGCATCAGAGGAAGACGTCATGGTAGCCCATGAATTATTTAATGACTTACTTATATTTGATTTAGTAGGTAAAGAAATTGCCATAGAGGCGGCCAAAAACTATAGAGAATTAAGAAAAAATGGAGTGACAATTAGGAAAACGATTGATATGATGATCGGGACTTTTTGCATCAGCAGAAATATCAAGCTACTCCACAGTGATCGGGATTTTGAAGTGATGAGCAAATATTTGAAACTCCAATCAATTTTTTAAAAAAAACGGTTGATCTAATGAACCAACCGCTTTTCAAAATCTAATATCAAACTTGAATTACTCCTTGATCTCGATCACCTTAAACTCCGTTCTTCGGTTGACTTGATGCTCCTCTTCAGTTTGCGCATTTTGGATAATTAGCTGACGCTTACCATAGCCTTTCGCAATCAATCGTTCACTAGCTATCCCTTGAGAAACTAGATATTCTACAGCAGACTGAGCTCTTCGCTGAGTAAGATCGTCATTGTATGCATCTGTAGCTCGGGCATCCGCATGAGAACTCAACTCAATTCGAATGGAAGGATTGTCCTTCAGGATTTGTACCAGCTTGTCAAGTTCAGTAGCAGCATCAGGACGGATATCTGCCTTGTTCAGATCGTAATAGATATTTTCTAAGACAATAGAGCGATCCAGAATTAATTGATCCAATACAATAGTCGTATCCAAGGTGATATTGGTTATTTCTTGGATCAAAGTAGCTGGGTCCGGAGTTTTTCCTTTCGTCGTATAAGGAACAGATTTAGAGAAATAGCCAGTTTTGGAAGCTATGATCATGAAATCTGCATCCGGACTCAAAGTGAATCGTACTCTTCCATTGGTGTTAGAGAAATCGCCACCAGCCTGTTTATTATTCCCATCATAAAGTACCACACGTGCTTGATTTAGGATTTTGTCGGCTTCTCCTGCGATGCGTTCTTTGGTGATCACATTAAGCAATACATTGACGATTTTCGGTTTCGGTGTTTTATCCTCAAAGAAATAAATATCATCGTCACCTACACCGCCTTCTCGATTGGAAGAGATGTATCCGGCTTTTGGATATTCGGTAAAGAAGATTCCAAAGTCGTCATTTAGGCTGTTGAAATTCTCGCCTAAGTTGATCACTACTTGCTTTCCTGATTCGTCTTTTTCTGCTACGAAAAGATCTAATTTTCCGTAGCCAGGATGACCATCAGACGAAAAGAAGAATTTACCATCCGGAGCCATTCTTGGGAAGAGCTCGTTTCCAGGAGTATTAATAGTTGGACCAAGGTTCACGGGATTACCAAAATCACTATTGGCTAACTTTGTAGCTTTATATAAATCTATTCCACCGAAACCTCCTGGTCGATTTGAAGCAAAATATAGCTCAGAACCATCAGGGCTAAATGCAGGTGTGGAGTTCCACCAAGTCTCATCCTCATTCACGGGCATCCAGATCGGCTGCGTAAATCCTCCGCCTCGGAAATAAGAAACAAAAAGAGTGGTCTCTGGGAAATCTTTTGAAGAAGTTGAATTTCCCCGACCATAGATAAGGGTATTTCCATCAGGACTTATTGCAAGTGCTGCTTGATTCAATCCCTCTTCATTTTTGAATTCGGGTAAAGCTTGAATCGCACTAACATCTACCTTCAAACCATCGGCTCTTGTACGAAATAACTTGGTGTATGGAGAACCGTCTGCAGCATACAATCCAGATGCTTGACGCCCTGACGTGAAGTAAATAAAGTCTTCTGAGATCACAGGAGCATAGTCCGCACCGGCAGTATTGAGATCTTTATAATTGACTAGCTCATGCATTGGCCAGTAGTCTTCGATGCCCTGAGCTAATTTGATCGCTTCAAGCTGTCGCTGAGTTTCTGCCAAAAATCGATCTTCTTGTGTGTATCCTTTTGCTGCTTCAAAGGCAACTTTGGCCTCTTCATTTTTGCCATTTGCCTTGAGACTCAATCCCAGGCGATAATAACTCTCAAAAGAGGGATCAGTTTCTACTAGTTTTTGGTAATAAGGGGTGGCCTCTTCGATTCGGTTGGAAAGACGGAAGCTCTCGGCTATGGTCTGATTAGCTTCCTTATTTTCAGGATCATCTTCCAAAATCTGCGAGAATGTCGAAATCGCATATTGGTATTGACCCGAAAGGTATTGCTCATTTCCTTTTTCTTGCAAGCTCTTGCAAGAACTGACTCCGACAAGGAATAAAAGACTAATCCATAAAAAATGGTTTTTCATCTGAAGCGCTATGGTTGATCTATCCTGAATATTACTAATTAATTTGGAAAGTATTTGTTTAACCAACTTTCATTCGCTGAAATCCATACATTTTCCAAGTCTTTCTTGATTTTCACCAAGGGATTAAGTACGAGGGTTTCCCGTTCAATTTCTCCGGAAAGGACTTTGGACTTAATTCCCAATGCTGGGTAAACTGCTACTTGTCCCTCGTTATTTTTGAAGCTTACTTTTCCCTGATCGGTTAGATTGATTTCCAGTTGCTTTTCTAGCTCGCGCAAAGTCTTAACGGAACTGTCAATCGAACATCCGCTGGCACCAAGGCTACTTTCATCCACCCCCAATACAATAAATTGTTCTTCCAAAATTTCAAATGAGGTTGGCATCAAGTTTCCATGTGTGTTCCAGCCATCACAAAACTGCTTCAAACTAGTACTGATGAGTTCCTTTTCCCCCGAGGAGAAAGCTCGTTCTGCTTGATAAACCCAGATTCTGGAATGTGTTGGTAATTGATCAAATGGTATATACATCTACTTAATAATTTTAGGTAAAGAAAAACCCTTTCTACCTAACGGCAAAAAGGGTCAAATTGATTCAATTTGTTTAGATCAAATTCCCATGTCTTTTGCAATCATTTCTGCTAGGTCATAAACTTTTACGTCTGTTTCACGCTCTTTATTTTTTATGCCATCAGTCATCATGGTGAGGCAAAATGGGCAACCTACTGCAATCACATTTGCTCCTGTTGCCAGGGCTTCTTCAGTACGCTCGATATTAATTTCTTTTTTTCCGGGCTCTGCTTCTTTGAACATTTGGGCTCCACCAGCCCCACAGCAAAGGCCTTTGGTCTTGCAGCGCTTCATTTCTACCAATTCCACATCAAGAGCTTTGATCACTTCACGAGGAGCTTCGTAGACGTTGTTCGCCCTGCCGAGGTAGCAAGAATCGTGGAAGGTGATCTTTTTCCCTTTAAATTCTCCTCCACCTTTTAAGGCTACCTTTCCTTCATTGATAAGTTGCTGAAGGAACTGGGAATGATGAATTACCTCGTAGTTTCCACCCAATGCCGGATATTCATTTTTGATTGTATTGAAGCAATGAGGACATGCCGTCACTACTTTTTTGATTTCGTAGCCATTCATTACTTGGATATTGGCAACGGCTTGCATTTGGAATAAAAACTCGTTCCCGGCGCGTCTCGCAGGATCGCCTGTACAAGCTTCCTCTGGACCAAGAACAGCGAAGCTGACACCCACTTTATTTAAAATTTTCACGAAAGCCTGAGTAACGGCTTTGTATCGCTCATCGAAAGAACCCGCACAGCCTACCCAAAATAGGACTTCAGGAGTTTCACCTTTTCCGGCCATTTCGGCCATGGTAGGTACCTTGTAATTTTCTGACATAGTTAATTTACGATATGGGAATTACGATTTACGAGATCCTTTTCAGGCTTGAAAACCACATAAACCTTCCTTACTTTTTCTTCTTTTGAACTTTACCTTTAATTTTCAATTTTCTTTTATCCGACAACCGACAACCGATTACATCTCCTCTTCCTTCACCTTCTCAGCCCAATTGAATCGGTCAGAGGGGCTGAATTTCCAAGGAGAGAAACTGGTTTCCATATTTTGGAACATGGCATTCCATTGAGCTGGAGTGCCAGACTCTTCCATTGCCACGTAGCGACGCATTTGGAGAATGATTGAAAGCGGATCAATATTAATAGGGCAGGCTTCCACACAAGCATTGCAGCTAGTACAAGCATTCAATTCCTCTTTGGTGATATAATCTCCCAGAAGCGATTTCCCGTCTTCTAATCCAGGTCCGCCAGCATCTATACTTTTCCCCACCTCTTCAGCCCGATCTCTGACATCCATCATGATCTTTCGTGGAGAAAGTTTTTTCCCTGTAAGATTTGCAGGACATTCAGAGGTACATCTTCCGCACTCTGTGCAGGAATAGGCATTCATCACATTGATCCAGGATAGGTCATTGACATCTTTTGCTCCAAATCTACCAATCTCAGCAGGCGGGTTAGCAGGGGTTTCTGTGGGAATACCCAGCATCATATTTACTTCATTGGTGACTTCCGGCATGTTGACCATTTCACCCTTTGGTTTAAGATTAGAATACCAAGTATTAGGGAAGGCCAAGAAAATATGGAGATGCTTAGAGTACGTCACATACACTGCGAAAGCTAAAATGCCTATAATATGAAACCACCAAGCGAATCGTTCAATAAAATGTAGGGCTTCAATGGACATCCCTTCAAATAATGGACGAATCAATCCACTGAAGAAAAGTGGACCCAACGCTAAATAATGGTCAGCACCTCTTTGAGCTAAGATTTGATCAGTTGCATTCATGGTCAATACAGCCATCATCAGGATGATCTCAACCACCAGAATAAGTGTAGCATCAAGTGCCGGCCAGCCTTTCATTTCAGGTTTTTGGAATCGCTCCACTTTAGTTACGTACCTCCTAGTCAGGAATACCACACAAGAGAATAGTACCGCCACTGCTAGAAATTCGAACATATTCATGGAAGCAGTGTAAACCCCGCCAAGAAATGGTGCGAATAGCCGGTGTGTTCCGATTATTCCATCCAGAATGAATTCAAGTACTTCCAAATTGATCACTACAAATCCGACATAAATCAACAGGTGAAGTAAAGCGGGAATGATTCGTTTAAACATTTTTTGCTGACCAAAAGCGACCAAAGCCATGGTCTTCCAGCGGTCTTCAGTGTGATCATTTCGGGTTTCTGCTTTTCCCAAAAAGATGTTTCTTCGGAGGAATTTGATCCTTTTGCTTAAAATATAGCCTGCAACGCCCAAAATAAGCACAAATGCAAGTTGTGGTAAAAAGCTCATATTGATAGATTTAGCGTGTTATTTGAGTTTTTGTTAATAAATTTTTTTCAAATGATTTGGTACAACTATCCAAATACCTACCTTTGCATCACTTTAAAAAACGGTGATATAGCTCAGTTGGTAGAGCATCGGACTGAAAATCCGTGAGTCGGTGGTTCGAGCCCACTTATCACCACCAGCCTCGACTTCGGTCGGGGCTTTTTTTATGTCCTTTTTTAAATTCCAATCTCTCATTTTATCTTAAATTATACTTCACCAAATTAATAAATAGTCTGCATGCATACTATTTTTCAAATTAATTTAAAATCAATCTATGTTTCATAGTTGTGATTTTCAGTCAAATAACTTTTAATTGGAAACTCTGGGAATTTCCTTGAGTTTATTAGAAACTCTTTTTTCTATAAAAAATATTGTAACATCCTGTAACATTCGATTTGCGCCTGCATTACCCTTTTAAAATGAAGACATTTTTTGAAGAGCATATTTGGCCGCAGCGTGGCAAACTCTACCGTCTTGCCTTTAGCTGGGTAAAAGATCGGGCGCTGGCCGAAGATGTACTTCAGAATGTTTTCGAAAAATCCGTTGCTCGGCAAAAAGAACTCAGTATTCATGCGAATCTTTCAGGTTGGCTTGTACTCAGTCTTAAAAATGAGGTCTTGACTCACTTCCGGCAAAACAAGAAAATGGACACTTTGGAAAATGCAAATCAGTTTCAGGCTGATGAGCCACAGTCAGAGGAGGTCACTGAATCAATTCAAAAAGTGATGTTGCTTCTAAACGAATTACCTGAAAAGCAACGGGACATTTTCCAATTGAGAGAAGTGGAGGGCTTAGATTATTCAGAAATAGCATCGTACTTGGATATAAGTCTTGACCAAGTGAAAGTGAATCTTCACCGCGCAAGAAAAAGAATCCGAGAATTAATAATCAATCAAAAATTAGCAAAATGAACGCACGAATAGAGGATCTGCTTGCCAAATACTACGATGCAGAAACCAGCCTAGCAGAAGAGCATGAGTTGAAGGTGTTGCTTCGAGCTTCGGATGGATTCGAAGCAGAGAAGATGCTATTTGGGAGTCTTGCAAATTTCAGAAAAGTGGAGCCTTGCAAAATAAGTTTGCCTGAAGCTAAAGTGAGAAAGTTGAATGCTTCTTGGATGAGTTGGGCTGCTTCCGCTGCTATTCTAATCGGATCATTCTGGGGCTGGCAAATTTACGAGCAAAAGCAAGCAGAGCAAGCTGCCTATGAAGAGGTGATGATGGCTTTTGCCTTGATCCAAACTAATCTATCCAAAGGTCAAGCGCAGTTGCAGCCGATGAATAATCTAAAATATTTGAATACAACGGACCAGATTTTTGGTCAATCCAAAAAATAGGAATCATGAAAAAACTAGTCTTAATCTCGGTTTTACTATCGGTTTTACTAATGGCTATCATCTTTCAGGCGAATGCTCAAGATGATGCGATCCAGAAGTTCTTTTCCAAATACATGGATGATGATCGATTCTCCAGAGTGTACATCTCTCCTAAGATGATGCAGATGGCCGGAGGATTTTTAAAAAGTAATGCTGGTACTGATAAAGAGGCAGAAGAACTTGGGACGCTAATCTCTAAAGTCAAAGGGATTCGAATTCTTTCCTCGGAAGAAGTGGACGGGAAGTCGCTTTATAGCCAGGTGATGAGCACATTGACTAAAAATAAATACGAAGACTTAATGGACGTTCAGGATAAAGGTTCCAGTCTCAAATTTATGGTACGAGAAGAAAGTGGATTGATCAAAGAGTTGATGATGATCTCCGGTAGTGGAAATGACTTTACGCTTTTGTCTATGCTAGGAAGCTTTACATATCAGGACTTAAATCTCTTGGCAGAAAAAACCAATATTCCTGGAATGGAGCAGTATGGCAAAGGGAAAAAGTAACTCAAAAAATAAATATCAGTTAAAGAAAAAAAATGAGAAGATTGATTTTAATTATCGGATTGACTTTTGGGCTTCAAGTAAGCTTAAATGCTCAGCAAAACCCATATAGAGCTATTAATAAAAAGTTAGGAATTCTTGCTGTGGAACCTAAAGTATTATGGCCCTTTGAGATGGAAGGTGTAGAAGTGGAGAGTATGGATATTAAATATGAATTCCCTTTTCAAAAAGACAATTCTGATTTAGTGTTCAATTTTAAAAATCTCGAAGAGCTCAAGAGTAGTGTATTTGATTTAGAAAGAGTTGATAGAGATGCTTTGATCAAGAGTTTTTCAGCTGGTATGCCACAGGGTTTTGTAGAAGAATTCAGGAAGATTAGTGCTGAGGATTTTTGTATAATGATTTCTGATGAAGAGGATGAAAATGTAAGAGAAGTTTACTTATTAGTGGGAGATCAAAAGACTGCCGAGCTTTTATATTTTGTTTATTCTGAGGGTTCATCTTCCCTCCATTCAAAATTGAAAATTGAACTTAATAAAACTAAACATTGATACCATGAAAAAGCTAATCCTAACCTTAGCCCTAATCGGCGCAGTACTAACTGTACAGGCACAAAGCAAAAGTGTAAATGCACTCTATGAAAAGTATAAAAGCAATGATGATTTCTTTCATCTGGAGCTGGGCGGAAATTTTATGAATTTTGCCGAAGGCTTCAAGATTGATATTGATAAGAACGATATGGCTACAGTGGCAAAATCAATCGAGAAACTCAACTTTTTCACGCTACCTGATAATTCCGATCAGAATAAAATAGAGTACAAAGCACTCTTAAAAGGTTTGGAAAAAGAGCGATACGAGCTCTTGATGGAGACTAATGACAAAAACAGTGGAATAACTGTCTTTTCAAAAGGAAGTGCCAAGATATCTGATTTAGTAGTCTTAGTCAGTGGCGATGAAGGAGATTTGATGGTATTTGAGATGAAGGGTTCTTTTGATCAGGAATTGGTCGCAAAAGCTACCAATTACAAAGGGATAAAATAAACCGTTTGATAGCTGAAAAATACAAATGGCTGGCTTTTTTGATAAGCCAGCCATTTCTTATTTAACACATTTTGCATTCTTCTTCGCGCTCCAATTGCTGCTTAAGGTCAGAGATGTTAATGCTGTTCTTGATCCTTCGAAACTCAATTTCCCACTTTCACACCCTTCCAAAATGCCACATAACCCTGAATCTCTTGGGCTGCAGCTTTGGCTTCCGGATAGTACCAAGCGGCATCTTTATTGGATTCGCCATTTACCTCGATTGAATAATAGGAAGCGACCCCTTTCCAAGGGCAAGTAGAATGGGTTTGAGATGGTTTGAAAAATTCAGGTTTAATGGCTGAAGGAGGGAAGTATTGGTTTCCTTCTACGACAATTGTTTCGTCAGATTCAGCGATGATTTGATTGTTCCAGATAGCTTTCATTTCAGTTTTTATTTATAGAACACTCTAAAATTGATTCTTGTTGAAAAAAAGTTTTGACCAAATTTTATGGTTGAAAGCACCATTGTATCTTTTGTTTGACCAAATAATATTATTAAAATTCAATTTTTACAGAATAAATAGAGACAGTTGTTAATTTTTTCCATATTCTTCATACTTCGCTATCGATTGCGGACAAAAGATTATTGAATTCATAATTATTTAAGCATATCGTTAGGTAATCATTAATTAAAATAATGTTTTGTTGAAAAATTTGCAATTATAAAACTATTAGCTACCTTTGTAAGGTAAACAAATCAAAACCGCATACACGGTTGATCCAAGTAACCCAAAATACCTTTTGCAGATGGGCCCATCTGCTGGTTACTAAAGCTCACAACCTATTTAAACCAACTAGTAAACATGAAAAATCTATTCACTATGCTTTTTGTTGCAGGGATTGCAACAGGAGCTTTCGCAGCAGGAACAAAAGCTGACGAAACAGTACAAATCAAAAAAACAGAATCTGCAAAAATAGCAGTTGCATTTACAGAGGCTCCGAAGGGAACTGTAATTGTGAAAATCTCAGATTCTCAAGATCGCTTGATCATGAGAGATCGAATCAACCAGTCAGAAGCTTTTGCTAAAAACTATGATCTGAAGGAACTTCCTAGAGGAACTTATTCGATTCAAGTTTTGGATGAGTCTGGTTTGATTTCTTCAGCTTCTATAGAAAATTTCAATGAAGTAAAGCCTGAAGTATTCTCTAGAGTGTCTATAATGAAGGATAATTCGTATCGTTTGTTAGTAAGTAGTCTAGAAGCTCAAGCGGTAGAAGTAGTAATATATGATGGAGACAAAGTGATCCATACCGAAATGATTGACAATCCTCAAGGACTTCATAAAATCTACAAAATCGAGCAAGCCGGAAAAGATGGAATCAGCTTCAAAGTGAAGACTGCTTCAGGATTTGAAAGCTTCGTATCAATGCTTTAAATTAAACCAACTCAATTACCAAGCCCTGCCGGTTAATCTGGCAGGGTTTTTTGTTTTAAATTGATTAAGGTTTTTGAAAAAAAATTCTTTATTTATCAAAACTGGGGATTTAGGATATTCGCTTATAGGTCAAAAATTTTTGAAAATTTAAATACACTATTAATATTTTAACTGCTAAAAACTATAAATAAAGGACAAAAGAACTTGGAATATCTGGAAACAGATTTTATTAAAAATTCCGTTAAAATACAAATATTACCATTCATGTAAAAATAATTTTTCAAATATATATACATAAGTAAGTTTAGTTATTCTTACTTAAATACTTTAAAATGAAAAAATTAATGATTACTCTTACTAGTATTGCATTCGTGTTTTGTTTGCAAACTACTAATTCATCTATTCAAGCACAAGGATTAGGAGGTCCTGATGGAGGGACTGAAAATTGCGCAGGAGGGTCCTGTACTTTTACGCACTGGGTATTAGGAAAACCCACCAGTGGATGTTCCGCTTGTTGTCCCACTGGTAAATCACCAAGTTGTACTGCTCATGGATGTGAATGTATAGTTGATTAATGTATTTAAGATGAGACTATATTTTAGATATTTTTGTAAAAATCTTTCTAGATTTTTATTTAGCCTAGGGTTTTTCACCTTCTGTATCATTGTAAACAATAGTTTTGTGTCTGCTCAAGGTATGGGAGGGGAAGAAACTTGTAGTGGAGGTTCTTGTGAATATATCACATATTCATTTGGAAATCCTCAAGTAGAATGTACAGCATGTTGTCCTACAGGAAAAACTCCAAAATGTAATTCTTTTGGTTGCACTTGTTCAAAATGAGTTTTATGAGGAGTTCGGTTATAATAGTTTTTTGTTTTGTGATATGTTTTTCTAGCTGTGATATCGGAAAAAAATACTCTGAGGAATCCCTCGAAACTTTTAAGTTGAATCCTGAGACCGCTCAAGAATCAATTCTTCTTTCTGAAATAATTGATTCAATCAAGTTTATCAAACTTGAGACTACTAATGAATCATTTTTGGGTCAAATAAAGGAGATTATCATTAGGGATAAATTCATCTATGTAATGGACAAGTCTCAGCAGGCAGTATTTGTATTTGATCATCAAGGGAAATTGATGAATAAATTGGAAATGCAAGGTGAGGGTCCAGATCAATACAAATTACTTGGGCCGGTATTTGTTGACCAGAAAGAAGAATATATTGAGATCATGGATTTTGGGTCTGGTAGATCTAAAATATTAAAATATGCTATTCCTGCTTTAATTTTCTTGGAGGAAACACCTTTTTACATGCCTAGCGCTAATTCTGCAAGAAGAGGTAAAGACGGGGTTTATTATTTCGCAACTCAACAAAATGAAAATTCAGTTGGGGAAAATCTGACCAATGGGGATATTATAGTAATAGATAAAAATGGAGAGAATACTGTTCTATTTGATAAAAAAATTCCATTTGAAGGAAGTTCTTTCTCCCCTTTCGTAGAAAGTTTTGCATATAATGATGAAGGAGAATTATTCATTTCTTTGATGTATAACAATACCTTCTTTAAGCTTAAGGATAAGAAAGCTGTTCCATTCCTCACTTTGGATTTTGGTGAATATGGAATAGATCCAAAAGTTGGTCAATTAAGTATTAAGGAACAATTTGAATTTTTGCAAAATGAAACTAATGGAAAAGTTACTTTTCCTGTTTTGAATGCGCAGAGTTCAAAGTTGCTGGCTTTTTCATATTATTTTAAAGACAAGAATAACAATAATCTTTATCAGTATTTAGAAATAAAGTCAAATAGAAAAAAATATCATACTCAATCAATTATTAACGATTTAACAGAATTTCCTGAGAGAGTATTTATTAGCTCTTATTATAAGGGTATAAATTATGAGGTGATGTACAATGATTATTTGGTAGATCTTATTTTACCTTCTTATGCTTTAGAAGAAGCGAAGGAATTGGATATAGTAGATCTTGGATTAATTAAAGTCGAAGACAATCCAATTATTATGTTGATGAAATTAAAAAAATAAAAAAGTCCTGCTATTTCATAAATAGCAGGACTTTTTTAAATGATGATTTTTATTACTTCTTCCAGCTGGCTTTTCCGCCTTTGGCAGAATCTACCGTGATGGAATAATTGGATCCGGATGAGACAATCCACTTCACTTTAACTGCACTCATTCCCGGTACATTTGCAACAGCAATTCGCTCTGGAGACATTTTTTGCTCCGCTAGTTTATTGAAATCTTCGTCCTCGATCACAAATCCCGCAACCACTTTGGCACCTGAGATCGTCACATAATCCGGTCGCTCGATTTTGTATTTCAAATCCTGACTGGCGTGAGTTGGCATGAGGCGCTCATTAAAGATCGTCGCAGTGATAGCTTTCAGGCCGCCTCCAAGCTCTTCCTCTTTGACATCCATGATGGAAAGCTTTGGCGTGTGATATGCATGGTAAATGGTAAAGGCAGCATTACGGTGTGCATCTTGCTCTAGCAGAAATCCTGGATGTGCTCGGCCGAAGGTCTTTTTAAACCCGCCGATTTCAACTGCTCCAAACTGTGGGTGCTCAAATTCATGCCAGTTTACAAAAGCATCTCCCATGGTGAGGTATTTGTCTACATCGAAGTTTTCATCCTGATTTCCTCTTCCGGCAGATTGCTTATGGAAATAGAGGTAAGAAGTCATTAATTCATTGGAATAGGTGAAGATTCCTCGATTGCCATAAAACCAATCTAACTCTCCGCCAAATACGGAATACAAATCCTTGTAAACTGTCAAATAACGATAACCTGGAATTAACTCTTCGCCCTTTTTTCCGATCGCATCATAGATTCGGATGTCTTCCCGATTGTAGGTATCTACATCCTCTTCGGCACCTGGGCCACGTAGTATCATTCCGCCACTGTTGTGGAAACTTTGAGCTCCAGCGATATTCGGATGCTTCATCACAAATTCCATCACTGAGCGATTCTCTGGTAGAGTAAATGGATATCTAAGTGCGCCTCGCTGCACGTAATCTGGCTGCCAATTCCAACCCCAATCCCGATTTGGATCATAATATCCAACGCCATCATCATTGACTACGCCGTCACCATCTCCGTCTGTTCCTTCCTGACCCAGCATTTCATATTCTCCAACTTTATCCGAATCGACTAGAATCAATTTTCTTGGATCTTGAGGATCTTTGATAAATCGGCCGGTTGGGGACTTTCGAATCATCATCGTGATGTGTCCATCCCCATCCAAATCGTCCAGCCCATCTTCTCCTGCCAAACCATCTCCATCATTATCCAACATCATCATACCTGATCGAGGTGAATTAGCAGTATTGGGTTCTAGGAAAAAGTTATTCCGTGCATCTGGATTGATAGTCGGTGTGATATAGAAGGTTTTATCTTGGAGCAATTCCTTGATGAATTCCGTATCCACATGCATTTCGGTTAGGTACCAAGCCGCATAAAGTGAGAACTCCCCACCTTGAATCTCATTGGAGTGAATATTTCCATCGATCCACATACCAGGTTTTTCTTCGGCTTTTCCTACCGAATAATCAGTAATGGTTAGCGTCATGATATCCCGACCCTCGTAAGATTTGCCAATCGATTCGATCTTTGCCAATCCAGGATGAGCCGCAGCAATTTTCTTCATTGCATCCACCAGCCCTTCGTAGGTATAATATTTATTGAAGCTAAGCTCCACCTTTGGTTTGTGTGGAGTTCCGACTGCTTTGAAAAATTTCTCCTGCGCGTTGGCAGCACCGAATGTCATCCATCCAGTCATCAAAGCCAGCATTAGTATCTTTTGTACTTTTTGTATCTTTTTCATGAGGGCTTAGAGTTTGAAATTTGCATTGACAAATCCTACATGAGCAGCACCAGCTTTTACTGGTACATCTCCGGATCCTTTGACTATCCAGCTGAGGCTTACTTTTTCGAAAGCTCCAATAGATTCGATCAGCATAATTTTATCGCCTGAGATGATTCTGTCTTTGGAGACATTTAGGTCTACTCGAACTTTGCGAAGCCATCTGGAGCGTTCCCCAAGTTCTGAATGCGTTGGGATCGGCGAATTATTGAATAGATCAGCCGAAACACGATTCAGTCCATTTCCAAGACTTTCAATTTTGATATTGAGCATTTCCAGTTTTGGTTGCAAACCAGCAAGTTTTAGGATGAAGTTGGTATGCTCTTCTGCGATTTTTGCTACTTGATCATAAGGAGGATTGATCATTACAAAAGGTTTGATTCCTCCGACTTCAACTTTTTTCCCGGGAAAATCTGGATGCTTGATCTCAGTCCAAGGGACAAATACCTCATTCCATCCTAATGAATCGGCCCATGCTAGGTAATTCGCTTCAGAGTTGGATTTGCCTTTGCCATCCGCTCCTTTAAATTCTGGCGTCCAATAGCCCGGAGTAGAGAAGCTCAGTCTTCCAAAATGGAAATAAGCCCACTGGAAGAAATCTCCAGGAGTTCCCTGATTTGTCTGTTGAAATGCCTTTTGAGAAATCGTCTCATTATACACTCCCGAAACCATGGCATTAATGGCTTGATCTTTTTCTAAAATTGAAGCGACCACCCGCTTCTTGGCATCTCCAGCATTATATTTCAGCGGAGTGCTTAGGTTGTTTGCAGGTGAAAAAGTCACAAATGCAAAAATATTCCACTGCTCAAAAAGGAAATCCAATACCGCTCGAGATTCGAGCTGTGAAACTGGAATATCACCAGCCAAAGGTTCGAAAACAGGAAATTTGTAAGTCATGGATTTATTGAAAGCGATTCCTTCCTTTAGATCTTCTGCGAAATTTCCATCCTTGTCATCGTCTTTACTTTCCTTGAAGATCAAGTATTTGCCAGCCTCACCTTTGGATCGATCTGCTTTCTCGAGTACGCGTTCATCTTGCGTAGAGATCACATATTCACCCAATGGATCTTCTACACGCATCCAAGTGATCTGTCCATCTCCATTCAAATCAGTATAGCCATTGTCACCAGCCTTGCCGTCTCGATCATGATCGACTGCGGTTGCATTACCTCTTCGCTCGTATTTCAGTGTGGCGTGGTATTGCTCGTAAGCGTCTGGCGACATGTTTGGAAAAATGTAGAAGGTGGTATTAGACAATGCTTCTGAATGCTCAGCAACCAACTTTTCTGCAAATTGGATGGCAAGTTCTGTGCTGAGGACATGGAATCCCTCGACTCCTCCGACTACAGCTATTGCTGGTTTTTCGTCCAATGCACCGGTGCCAACTTTGAGCACCCAAATATCCTTGCCTCCCGCTGTCTTGACCAAGGAAGTAAGCGTGGCATTGCTGTTTTTGGCCACTTGCTGCATGCGCTGATTGATTTGACTCAGCGTAGGATAATCAGCCGATTGCGCTATTGCGGAGGCCGAAAATCCCATACTAGCCATCATAAACCAGCTCAGTATAGATTTTTTCATAAATGGATTGGGGTTATATTTTATTAAATTCTGAATCTTAATTTAAGTACTAAATTTTAAGAAAATTTCTCAAAAATCAGTCTCTCCTTTTTCTGCGAGTCAATTTACAGCTTAAATGGACATTGCTCGGGATAAATGGATTGAAGATCAAATCTTGGAATGAACTGGAAAATTCGCTTATTTGAAATACCTATTCTTGCCCATATGTTTACCAAAATCGCCCTTGCAGTTGCCTTTTCTCCCCGAATGGAAGCACTCTTAGCGGAGACCAAACGTCTCGTTGAGTTGTTCCTTTCGGATTTGATCCTGATTCATGTTGGTGAAAAAACGGAGGAACTGGAAAATGAATTTCAGGAAGTGCTTCGTCGACATGGCTTGGACATAGACCGGACCACGATCATTTGGAAACAGGGGAAACCGGCGAAAATGATCTTAGAGGCATGTAAAGAATCCAAAGTTGATCTCTTGGTAGCGGGAGCTATGAAAGAGGAAGGTTTTCTAAAATACTATATGGGATCTGTCGGAAGAAAAATCATCCGAAAATCACCTTGTTCGGTTTTGACTTTGATTGACCCGAAACCTGAAACGACCAGCTTTTCAAAAGTGGTATTAAATGGGACTCAATTGGAAATCACCCCATTCGTCATTGCAAAAGGAGTTGTTTTTTCAAGAGAAGTAAAGGCAGAGCAAGTACATATTTTGAATGAAATCAAAATGTACGGTCTCCAAATGGGAGCTGCCAGCGAGGACTCTGAGGGCGAAATCGCACAAACCCGACGACAATTGGTGCAGGATGAAATAGATTACGTGCATGAGATTTTAAAGGGAATTGAAACCAATGATTTAAAAATAAACATCAAAGTAACGGGAGGAAAATGGGCAATCGAATTGGGTCGCTTCTGCAAGAAAATTGAAGCGGACCTACTTGTGGTCGGGGATGATCAGCGACTCACTTTTTTTGATCGCTTATTCCCACACGATCTGGAAGACCTGCTCAGCACCTTACCTTGTAATCTTTTAATCCTGAAAATTTAACCTCCATGGAAACACTCAACCATAAGGAGGTCATTAATCTGCTTCTCCAGCTCGCCACTATGCTTATAGTCGCCCGAGTTTTTGCCGAAGTGGCTCGGAAATTCAAGCAGCCTGCTGTCGTGGGAGAAATATTAGCAGGAATCATTATTGGTCCAACGATTTTTGGATCTCTTTTCCCGGCAGCTCAAGAATACCTGTTCAGCTCACACCCGATGAGTAATATTGCATTGGATGGCTTTGTGCAGATCGCAGTGGTACTGTTATTATTCATCGCCGGCTTGGAAGTTGAACTGCAAGTAGTTTGGAATCAAGGGAAAAATGCCTTGAAAATTGCCATTGCGTCAATGGTCTTGCCGATCATAGCTGGGTTTGTGTTAGCCTACGCCTTCCCTGAGTTCCTTGGAGTCAATATCAATGATCGAATTGTCGCTTCCACCTTCTTTGGATTAGCGATTTCCATCACAGCATTGGCCGTTGTTGCCCGAATTCTGATGGATTTGAATCTATTCAAAACACCAACAGGGCTTTTGATCATTGCAGCTGCCATGATTGTAGATGTTTTGGGTTGGATCGTATTCTCGGTGATTCTATCGCTTTCTGAGTCAGGCAGTGGCGGTTTAGGCGTTTGGCCGACTATTGGACTTACGCTGTTTTTCACTTTTTTCATGCTTACTCTAGGAAAAGGACTAATAAATAAGACCCTTCCCTGGATCAATAAGAAGTTGGCTTGGCCGGGAGGCTTACTTTCCCTTTCATTAGCGAGTTGCTTTTTAGCAGCATCTTTTACGGAGTTTATTGGGATTCATGCCATTTTTGGTGCCTTTATAATTGGGGTGGCCTTAGGAGATTCAGAGCATTTGACCGAGAAAGCCAAAGAAATTCTCCACCAGTTTATCAACAATATTTTTGCCCCGATCTTTTTTTTATCGATCGGACTCAAGGTGAATTTCATTGCCGCCTTTGATCCCGGGATCGTGGGTGTAGTAGTTATTGTAGGTCTGCTGACCAAATATTGGGGAGCCTACATAGGAGGTCGATTTGCCAGTTTGCCTCGCAAAAAAGCGATGGTTGTTGGCTTTGGACTTAGTACACGCGGTAGTATGGATATTATCCTAGGACTGATTGCATTGGAAAATGGATTGATTACCGAGGCCCTCTTTATAGGATTGGTGATCCTTGCTTTAATTTCCAGTGTGAGCAGTGGCCCGTTAATGGGTTGGGCTGGAAAGTTGAAAATTTAAGGCAAGAGTATCAAAATGTTAGTATTTAGATTTTAGAACCAAGAAGCGAGAATCAAGATTTTAGTAGAAAGTGGAGAGGGTCTAGAAAAGCGAAAATTTCTTCCCATCAGAATCTTGTTATAAAGAAATGGGTTATTTCGGAGGGTTGGGAAGGAAAATCGAATCTCCAAGAAGCAGCATAATTGAATGAATATATTGACTTTAACCAAACGGTCGACGCTATTTAGGAAGGTTCATAAATCCGAAATCTTAACTGGTACATCCTAAATCCAATTAGGCAATCCAACTTTCTGCCTTAATTTTGGGTTCTCTAGATCAAATCGTTTTTTAAAAACACCCAAACATGTCAAAATCCGGAAAAACCGGCGTCCTGCTCGTCAACCTGGGCACTCCAGATAGTACTGCCACTGGTGACGTACGAAAGTACCTTCGCGAATTCCTGATGGATGGTCGTGTCATCGACTTTCCTTTTATTCCAAGATGGATGCTGGTCAATTTGATCATAGCCCCATTCCGTGCCCCAAAATCAGCTGGAGAATACCGCAAACTCTGGACCGATCGAGGATCGCCTCTTATGTTTCATACCCAAGATCTAAAGGATAAATTGGTCGAAAAACTAGACCCGGAGGAATACCTAGTGATGATGGCCATGCGTTACCAAACGCCAAGTATCGAAGCTGGTCTAGCCGAACTGATGAAAGCCAAAGTGAAAAAAATCATTGTTCTTCCTCTTTTTCCTCAATACGCATCAGCGACAAATGGATCTGTCATCGATCGGGTGATGGAGATTGCCAGGGGTTGGCAGATTATTCCTGAGATTTCCTTTATCAATAATTTTGTAGAGCATCCTCTTTTCCTTCAAGCTTGGGCGGAACTTGGTCGGGAGATGATGGCGAAGCAGGATTACGACATATTCCTCTTCTCCTATCATGGACTTCCCGAGCGTCAGATTCGCAAAGGTTCCGTGGAAGGCTACTGCCAATTGGGCGGCTGCTGTAATAAATATGGACCGAAGAATCAGTTTTGCTACCGAGGTCAGTGCTTCCACACTACAAGACAGCTGGCAGCTACACTTGGCTTGCCTGAAGAAAAGGTGATGACTTGCTTCCAAAGTCGCTTGGGAAAAGATCCTTGGATCAAACCCTACACGGAGGATATTATCAAGGAATTGGCGGCAAAAGGGCTAAAAAAAGTACTGGTATTTTCACCAGCTTTTGTGGCGGATTGCTTAGAGACAACAGTCGAAGTTGGGCAGGAGTACAAAGAGCAGTTTGAGGAATTGGGTGGGGAGCATTGGGATCTAGTTCCAAGTTTAAACTCTTCTGATACTTGGGTGGAATGTGTGAAGGATTTGGTTACCAGTCGACGATAGGCAGAAAGCATGAGCAGTAGAGTAGCTCTCAGTGGGCAGTTCTCAATTTGTGGAGAGCGTATAATTAATAAATTTCTGGATTAGGCGGTAACTCTAAGTTTGTTTAGTGGAACAAAATACTATTCTCTTAATCTCTAATCTCCCAATCCCAATTATCCCACTATTTAACCTCTCAATCAGCCATTTTGAATAAAACTCCCAACCACCAAGGTTTCCTGATCACGGGCATCATCTTGATCGCCGTGAATCTCCGAACCTCAATCGCATCGGTTGGGCCTTTGATTCCATTCATTCGTGCTGATTTGGGGCTTTCCAATGGATTGGCTGGATTCCTGACTACGCTTCCTTTATTGACGTTTGCGACATTTTCACTTTTTGCTCCTGCTATAGGAAAACGATTGGGAATGGGGAGAGCGATCTTTCTGGCAATGATCTTACTTGCTTTTGGAATGATCCTTCGAGTCTTGGGCGGGATTGAGCTGTTGCTAATAGGAACTGGGATCACCGGGATTGGAATCGTTATTGCCAATGTACTTTTGATTCCATTGATCAAAGTAAGGCTTCCCCAGAAACTGGGACTGATGACCGCATTAATGGCAACTATTATGTCACTTTTCGCAGCTATTGCGGCGGGCTTGTCGGTGCCTCTTGCTGTAGATTTGGATCTGGGATGGCGAGGTTCTTTGGCCTCTTGGTCAGTATTTATTCTGATTGCATTGGTCCTATGGATTCCTCAGATTCGGAGACCAAAAGCCGGATTGGATGCTAGTCAATCCCCTGCCAAAAATGTTTGGAAATCCAAGTTGGCTTGGCATGTGACTTTATTTATGGGTTGCCAATCAGTGATGTACTTTACCTTGACCGCTTGGCTTCCAGATATGTTGATTTCAAGAGGCTGGAGTCCAGTAGAGGCAGGAGCGGTATCGGCCGTGATGCAACTCTTGGGCTTGATCGGCTCCTATTTTGCACCAGCGATTTTGATTCGACAAAAGCAACAATCCACTTTTACCCTAATCGTGGGAATCATGTATCTTTTTGGATTCACAGGATTGTTTTTTCACCTGGAATGGCTCACGTATCTCTCCCTGAGCATAATCGGTATTGGAATGGGAGCGAGTCTGAGCATAGGCTATACCTTGATTTCATTACGAACTTCCGAGGATACAACAACTGCCAAACTCTCTGCCATGGTCCAATCGTCAGGCTATTATTTAGCTGCTTTGGGGCCAATGCTATTTGGGGTTTCGCTTGATTTGTTTAATAATTGGAACTTTCTGATTTTTTTCATGCTCTTCTTCACTGTACAGTTTATCTATTTCGGAATGGCTGCAGGGCGAGATTTGAAGATCTAATAAAAGATTCCTTCCACCTTGGTAGAAAGGATTGTAATTTTGTGAGGTAATAAGCTTCAAATTGTCATGCAAGAGTTCTTTCAATCATTCGGCGTTTCCGATCAATTATTTAATTACCTGATCATGCCTTTGCTGATTTTTTGCGCTCGGGTTTGCGATGTGTCTATCAATACCCTTCGGATCATGTTTATGATGAATGGGAAAAGAAACATCGCTCCTTTTCTCGGGTTTTTCGAAGCTCTTATTTGGTTGCTGGCGATAGGTCAGATTTTTCAAAATATTTCAAATCCCATGTCTTATGTTGCCTACGCTGCCGGCTTTGGAACAGGGACCTATGTGGGAATGTATTTTGAGGAGAAGCTAGCACTTGGCAGAGTGCTAGTTCGGGTGATTACCCCAAATCCACTTCCTGAATTGATGGAGTATATGAAGGAAAAGGATTTCCGATTTACAAATGTCGGAGCCGAAGGAAGATATGGGAAGGTTCAGTTGACCTTTACGGTGATGAAGCGGGACTCATTGAAGGAGTTTATTGCAAAAGTGAAAAGCTTAGACGAAAAAGCCTTCTATACCATCGAGAGTGTGAAAAGAGTCTCCGAAGATGAGCTTAATGTGATGGATGATAAGCCGAGATTTAACCTGAGCTTTTTCAGCAAAGCTCGGACCTAATGGGAAATAGCTGGTTCCAGTTTCAACAGTTTCGAATCAATCAAGATCGATGTGCAATGAAGATCAGCACAGATGCGGTGCTTTTGGGAGCACTTTCTGAAGCTGACGAGCCCAAGCATATTTTGGATATAGGAACAGGAACAGGGGTCATTGCCCTGATGCTAGCCCAGCGATTTCCTTCTGCTCAAATTGAAGCAGTGGAGTTGGATGAACAAGCTGCAATCCAGGCGGGAGAAAATTTTTCAGAAAGTACGTTTGCCTCTCAATTGACTAGTCATCACTCAAGAATTCAAGATTTTATTGTTCCATATAAGTTTGATTTAATCGTAAGCAATCCGCCTTATTTTTCTGATCATCTAAAATCAAATTTAAAAGAACGGAATCAAGCTTTGCATACTGATACATTATCCTTTGAGGATCTACTCGAACAGGTGCTTAGATTTTTGAAAGAATCTGGAAAATTCTGGCTAGTCCTTCCACCCTACCAGTGCGGGGTATTTCAGGATCTGGCGCAAGAGAAAGGACTTTACCCGAATCAGTTTTTTTATCTAAAAGACAAACCTGATAAGCCGATTCAACGTCATTTAGTAGAATTTTCATTTGAAGAAATGGGGCTAAAAAATTCTGATATTTTGATAAAAAATCAAGATGGTATTCCGAATGAGTCTTACACAAACCTTGTTTCTGGATTCCTTTTGGGTTTTTAAGATTTTGGGGTTTAAATTCTCCAATTTGAAAAAGTATGTATCTTATTCAATAAAGAATTGGATAGGGATTAGTTTTAATTATTTTTGACCTCCAATTATTATTAGCTACATGCGAAATTCGTTCTTTCTTAGCATTTTAGTGCTACTTTCTTTTGTCATTGGCTGTACAGAAGAAGAATCTGGAACGACTGTTTTGGTCACTGAAGAAGTACTCTATGCCAGTGGTGAGCAGGTTCGGTTACTAGGCAGGTTAATTACTAACCAGCCAGTCATTGCCACTGATCACGGGTTTTACTTAAGCCAAGATGCAAATTTTGCGTCTCCCGTAATTATATCCCTAGGTGTCAAGGAAGGTGCAGGTCGCTTCATTGGGGAGACTGGAATGCTGTCTGCCCAGAAAAAATATTTTGCCAAAACCTTTATGGATATTGGAAATGGGATTGAGTTTGGAAATGTAGTAGAACTTGAAACATTGGCTGCAGGATTAGACAGCTACAGCCCAGGATTTGGTACACCTAATCAAGAGGTGTTTATTTTGGGAAAAAATTTCACAAAAGACACCAAAGTATTTTTTGGAACGGAACCAGCCCAAGTATTAGAAATCTTATTTGAATCGCGTCTCAGAGTGAGGATTCCTGCAGCAAAAGGAAGTTCAAGTGTGCCTATTCGTGTGCAATCCCAGGATCAAAACTTAGTTTTTCCAATCAATTTTGAATACCAAACAGGATCATATCTTGCAGTTGCTCCATTTCCAGAACAGGTTAGATTGATTGAAAATATTTCCTTCCAAAATGGCGGATTATTTTACGCAGGATTAGGGACGGATCGAAAGCTCAGCTTTTACACTAAAATTCAAAGCTATAATCCTGTCACCAACCAGTGGCAGGATTCAAATTTTCCTGGATCTCCACGAGCTTTTGGCTTTGCCTCTTCTAATTATATCGGTGGGGGAGTGGCTGAATTGGGAAGAGAGCCCTACACTTTGAATCCATCTTTATGGAGAGTAACTCCAACCGGTTTTCAGCGATTAAAAGATTTGCCTTTCGCAAGCAGAGAATCACTTGCGGCCGAGCTCAACGGCGAATTGTATGTGATCGGAGGAAAAGAGGGGAATACGCAAGCAGTTCGTAAACACAATTCGATATCGGATACTTGGTCTACGCTGGCTAATAGCCCAGTTCAATTTACCAAAGAGAATGCCTCCTTCGTCTATCAAAATAGATTCTATGTGATCGCATCCGATAGGGTCTTGTATGCTTACAGTCCATCAACTGACACTTGGGATCTAATCAGCAAATTCCCAGGAGATTTGGGGCTGGGTTATGGGTTTGGTCAGGTGATCGGGACTAAAGCCTATGTCGGAGGCTACACCCGAGTAGATGAGATTTGGGAATTGAATCTGGTGAATCTCAACTGGGTTTCTAAAAACCAAATTCCGGGTCCTCCACAAGGTGTTACTGCCGGTAGTTTTGAAAAAGACGGGTTTATTTACATCATGCGTCAGCAGGATATTAATTTGATTGGGAATTTTCCATTGATCATTTACAAATTTGATCCTAACGGTATTTAACAGGTTTTTATGAAAAAAATTTTACTCCTAATTTTCCTGTTTACCTCACAGTTGAGCTTTGCTCAAACTACAGTAACCCGTGAGGTAGTTGGTCGAGATATAGGTCAGCTTAAGGGGATCAAAATATCCGGAAGAATCATCGACGAGATCACCGGGGAGGCCTTAATAGGTGCTACTGTGACTGTTCCCGAATTAGATGTCAATCGAATTACAGATAATAATGGAGCATTCGAATTGACGTTAGATCGAGCCGAATACAATCTAATCTTTAGATATGTGGGTTATGAGACGGTAAACTACCCTATTACAGCTGTAGGTGATGGTCGAATCGGAATCAAAATGATTCAAGAAGATTTTCAATTGGATGATGTGGTAATTTTTGGAAGAGATCCGGAGAAGAATATTCGATCGACTGACATGGGTTCGATCACCCTTAGTATGAATTCGATCAAAGAACTCCCCCCATTTTTGGGAGAAGTGGATATCATCCGATCTATGGCTACGCTTCCGGGTGTAAGCCAAGTCGGAGAAGCTTCAGCTGGACTCAATGTCCGAGGTGGAGGGGCCGACCAAAACTTGATTCAATTTGCCGGGGCACCAATTTATAACCCTTCACATTTATTTGGATTATTCACTTCCTTTAATGCCGAGCTAGTTAATGATGTTACACTTTACAAGTCTGTAATTCCATCTAGGTTTGGAGGAAGAGGGTCTTCGATTTTGGATATCACGCCAAAAGCTGGTTCCATCACTAAGTGGGGTGGTGACCTTATGCTGAGTAATTATTCTGGGAAAGTTGGATTCAACGGGCCGCTTGTAAAAGATAAGGTGTCCATCCGTGGAGGATTCCGAGGATCTTATATCAATTGGTTTCTGGGGGCACTTTCTAATCCTGATCTGAAGAATAGCCAAGCAAATTTCTATGATGGAAACTTGGTGATTTCAGCACCGATCAACGAAAAGAACGAATTTACCTATAGCTATTACACCAGTTACGATGACTTTGCTTTCGCATCGGATACGACGATTTCCTGGAAAAATAACAGTCATTCCCTGAATTG
>Ga0136655_1000028_pt1 | contig 56192 bp, 51 predicted proteins | sample CPBDNA_2_FD_94863 | JGI IMG/M metagenome (GOLD analysis project Ga0136655, IMG submission 94863) | Freshwater to marine salinity gradient microbial communities from Chesapeake Bay, USA - CPBay_Spr_15_0.8_DNA (version 2) | ecosystem: Environmental > Aquatic > Marine > Coastal | place: USA... | reverse complement strand
TAGAGATGAGTTTGAAATAAAATGGAATCAATATTCAAGGCCTATCAATATGGCTATCTACTCCTTTTCTGAACCCTTTCTTCCTGGCCTGCTAATTCTATTAGTGGCCTCTGCCTTTCTTTCGGCTTATGAAGGAGGACTTCCTGCTAAGAATAAGATTGAATAATCTGAACCAATTGTTGGGCAGGAATTACCCCAGATTGTCTCCACAAAGGCGCACCATCTTTATACAAGATTAGAGTTGGTACTCCTTGAATTTGAAGCTTTTGAGAAAGCTCCTGATTCTTATCTACGTCAATTTTAATAATTCTGACGCTGTCTTTCAATTGTTTTGCAACCTCTTTTAAAATGGGTTGAAGTGTTTTACAGGGCCCGCACCATTCTGCACTAAAATCAACCAAAACTGGCTTTTCGCCATTAATTAAATCTTTAAAACTACTCATTGTATTAATTGTATGTTATTTTCCACATTCCCCTTAAATCTCCCAAAGAATATCCAGTTGCTTTGTCTTCTGGATACATTTCTTTTATATGCTCAAACTGCTCAAGAGTCATAGATTCATCCAACTTCCCATGGCAATTCAAACACAGTCCGCCTGCCAGCCGAATGGGGGCAAAATATGTGAAACGGTCTTCGGTCTTAACCAAAATAGGCAAAGCCAATTCTCCTTCACTTTCAAATTGATCTAGATACTTCTTTTCTTCACTATTGGGAGCGTTATTCGGATTTCGATTCTTAGAACTGATGCGTTTTATATCCACTCCAAATGCGAGAGAAAGCGAATCAGTAATGGCATCAGCCTCTAATTTGCAAAAGTCCACCGCTCCTGCAATCCCTTGTTCGCCAATACTTTTCTGAAGTTTTCCTAAAAGAGCTTGCGAACTAAATTGAACTATTAGCTGTGCTTGTGATTTCAATTCCTCTTCGTTTTGCGCATCACTCACTTTGCCATTGTGCACAGTCGACTTTGCAGAATTAGAATTCTGGCAAGAGCCAACGAAAAGAACCATTACCAGCAAAAGAACAGTCCACTGCTTCATTTCTTCTTTTTTGGAAGAATATCGATTGCTAATCCGCCCAACAACATGCCAGAGGCAGAACTTCTATATGGGTTGGAAGTAATTGCACAACTTCCCGAATCGCAACCGATGAAAAAGTAATAGAGGTAGCCCAAGATTCCTCCTACGGCTACCCCTGCTAGTATTAAAACTATTTTGCTCTTATTCATCGCCCACTACTGGAAAACCTTCTGACTGCCAAGCCAAAATTCCACCTTTCAGATTATATACTTCAGTAAATCCAGCATCAATTAGTTGATTGCCTGCATTGGTGCTTCTTTGGCCAGAACGACAATAAACATAAACCGGTTTTGAAGGGTCTAGATCGTCTATTTTCTCCAAAAATTGATTGCCCATCACATCGATATTCACAGAACCTCTTAAGTGGCCTTCGGCATATTCTCCCGCTGTTCGAACATCTAAAAGTTGAACATCTGATTTCTTATATAGCTCATTAAAGGCTTCGGTATCGATGTGTACAAGTGTCATTTTCTTTTCCGTTTTCGAAGGTTGATTTTCTCCATTTGGTGTATTCTGGCTGCACGATGGCTGCGATAGACCAATGATAAGAGACAAAATTATCAGTTTTCTCATAATTGTAAATATCCTTTAAAGGTACGATTTCGCTTTTGCCATAGAACCTGCATTATAGGAAAGGCTAAAGCCCATATTCTTTGCTTGACTCTTAGCCGCACCGCTTCGCATTCCAGATGCACAGTAAAAAACCAAAGAATCTTCTTTTTTGTATTTCTTCTGAATCTCTGCTAAACGGTTTAGAGGGATGTTAATCGCCCCTTTAATATGACCTGATTTAAATTCATCGGTAGATCGAACATCAATAAGTTTGGCGGTAGGCAACTTTAAAACCTCGGCCAAATCTTCCTTCGCCTTGCCTGCGAATAGATTAGAAAAGAATCCCATTACATTTTATGAATTTGAACCTGAGACCATCCACCTCCGTTGTGAACATCCTCAATGCCGTTGTCTCTTAAAAACTGAGTAGCCTGCCCGCTTCGACCTCCACTAAGGCAACACAAAACAAGTGGCTTGCTCATTACGTCAAATTCTGCCACCCTCCGAGGAACTTCATTTAAGGGGATATTAATTGCACCCTCAACATGCCCAGACGCAAACTCTTCTTTACTTCGAACATCCACAATAGTAGCTTTGGGATGGTTAATTGCTTCGTTTATATTCATTGTTTTGTTTAATTACAGGGCAAAATTAATTCATCTCCAAAGAGGCAGTGTAACTCACATCACCCTACCGCTCTAGGGCTGTATCTTTGAGGCGTATGAATCCTAATTTAGACCCTAACTGGGATCCTTTAGACGACGAGCAAAAAGACATTGAGAGGAAGCTAAGGCCTCAGATGTTTGAAGATTTTGCGGGTCAGGACAAGGTTCTTGAAAATCTCAAAATCTTTGTTCAAGCGGCTAATCAGAGAGAAGAAGCCTTAGATCATGTCTTACTTCACGGACCTCCGGGCTTGGGGAAAACAACCCTCTCGCACATCATTTCAAATGAATTGGGGGTTGGAATAAAGATTACTTCTGGTCCTGTACTCGATAAACCGGGTGATCTTGCTGGATTATTGACAAATCTGGAACCAAGAGATATTCTTTTTGTAGACGAAATACATAGACTTAGCCCTGTAATTGAAGAATATCTCTATTCGGCTATGGAAGATTTCCGGATAGATGTAATGATCGATTCTGGTCCGAATGCTCGTTCGGTACAAATAAATTTAAGTCCGTTTACGCTAGTTGGAGCGACCACTCGCTCGGGTTTGCTAACGGCTCCGCTTCGTGCCCGATTTGGCATTAACGCTCGATTGGAATACTATAAAATTGAACTACTCAAAGACATAATTATTCGATCTGCCGAAATTCTGGCTGTGCCGATTGAAGAAGATGCCGCAATACAAATTGCCCGAAGAAGCCGAGGAACACCTCGTATTGCTAATGCTTTACTACGGAGAATCAGAGACTTTGCTCAAGTGAAAGGAAACGGGCGCATCGATTTGAAGTTAGCCCAATACGGTTTAGATGCGTTACAGGTGGATGAAGCTGGATTAGACGAAATGGACCACCGTATTTTAAAAACCATAATCGAGAAATTCAAGGGTGGGCCAGTGGGTCTTACCACTATTGCCACGGCTTGTGGCGAGCAAGCGGAGACCCTAGAAGAAGTCTATGAGCCTTACTTAATTCAAGAAGGTTATTTACATAGAACTCCAAGAGGTAGAATGGCTACAGACAAGGCCTTTACCCATTTTGGAATGCGGTTTAATGGCAGACAAAACGATTTATTCGATTCGTTATAAGCTATGGATAGGGAGGCATTTGTACGAAATAAAGCCAAAGAATTAGGCTTCATCGACTGTCGATTTGCCGTGGCTGATTTTCTAGACAAGGAGGCACCTCTCTTTGAAGATTGGTTGAAAAAAAAGCACAATGCTAAGATGAATTGGTTGGAGAATCATTTTGATCTTAGAATGGATCCTAGAAAATTACATCCAGGAACCAAAACAGTCATCAGCTTAAGTTTTCCGTATCAACCTGAACAAGATTCCCTCTCAATTCATCCTCCTAAAATCGCGCGCTATGCCTACGGGAGAGACTATCACAAGGTTCTAAAAAAGAAACTTAAAATTCTTTTGAGCTCAATGAACGAGGAGTTTGGCGATATAAATGGACGTGCATTTGTAGACTCTGGACCCGTACATGAACGCGCTTGGGCACAAAGATCAGGACTCGGCTGGATTGGGAAGAACAGCCTAATCCTCTCTAAGAAAGCAGGTTCATACTTCTTTTTGGCAGAATTATTAGTAGACCTTTCATTTACTCCCGATCTGCCTACAACAGACCACTGTGGAAGCTGCACCCGATGTATCGATGCCTGCCCAACGGATGCCATTGTTGCCAATCAAGTGATCGATAGCAATAAATGCATTAGTTACCTAACCATTGAACTAAAAGATGCCTTGCCCGCTGAGTTCATCGAAAAGTTGAATGGATGGGCATTTGGATGCGATATCTGCCAAGAGGTTTGTCCTTGGAACCGCTTTAGTAAACCGCATTCAGAGTCAGATTTCAGTCCGCATCCGGGTTTAAATCGAATGGATAAAGCAGAATGGCTAGAAATTACAGAGGAGGTTTTTCTCGAAAGGTTAGGGAACACTCCACTTAAAAGAGCTGGCTTTGATCGCTTTAAAAAGAACCTTGAAAGCGTTCTTTCTCAATAAGTCATCATTCTAAGCGCCGGGATATTAAGAACTTCCAATCTGGTCAATATCATCAGAATATCGTTGAGTACTGGGATATAAAGAGGCAAAGTAGAAAAAACTCCATCCGAAGGTGAAAAGACAAATAACATTGTTGTTGAGCAGATAACAAACCAATGAGAAAAGGGCTGGCATTTCAGCAATGGCCAACCGAATGATGTATTGATTCTGATAATATGAGAGTTTCTGATGCTGCTGGGTTCCCTTTTCGCTGCTGCGCATGGCTCTTTGGAATAGCCAATGACTCAAAAATGGCAACCCGATAGCTAGAGAAATAGAAGGTAAAATAAGTGGATCACCTGTTCCAAGGGAAATTACTTCACTTTGTTCGATAAGATAGAATACCGTTGCTGCAAAAAGAAGAATACCTGAAAGCAGAGCAAAATAGATGATCCGTAAACTACTTACAACTTGATTTACAGATTCATTTTCTCGCATTCTCCTACTTCAGATTAGTTTACAGCAAGGGCTTCAATTATGTTTATGTTTCTATATTCTTTCAAACGGGGATCGAATATCTCAACTTCGGAATACTCAATGGTTACCTTTCTTCCCAATAAGGCCGAATATTGGCTCATCATTGCAAACTCACTATCTACAAAAGTGAGCCAATACATTTTCACCACTTTACCCGATTCTTCCTTCATTGTAAAAACCACAAAGGGTTCTTCAATAATTTCAGTGATCAATCCACTAGAAGATAAGAACTCATACTCGTCTACTGCTTCAAATTCTTCCTCTGAATCGTTCGCCAGTTCGGCGAGTCGCATAATTACTTCCGGACAAGCCGTAATCATTTTTAATCCGAGGAGTCTTCCTAAAGCTTCGCCCTCCACATCTGCTTTGGACAAATCGATATCGTAATCCTTCATGAGCTTTTTACTGTAAGGTTCTGCCGCTTGAATCATGCATAATCCAGCCTGCATGGTGAACCCTTCTGTACCTAAATCTTCAGATAATTTACCAACACAATCGCAGGCTTGTTCTACAATTTTGTCTAAATAGTCTTGTGCCTTTAGATTGGTTGAGAACAACATCAAAAGGGCGATACTAGCGATTAGAATCCTGCTTCTCATTGACCCATTATTGTGTGACTTCAAGCTCTATTACTTCTTCAAAAGGTCGCGTATCTCTCCCAGAAGAATTTCTTCTTTTGTAGGTGCCGGAGGAGCAACAGGGGCAGGAGCAGCTTCTTTCTTTTTCTTCATTCTATTGATGTTCTTAACCAAGATGAACATCACCATAGCCACCAATAAGAAATCGATAATAACAGTTATAAATGCGCCATATAGCACTGCAACTTCTGGAGTGAGTAACTCGCCAGCTTCATTTAAGACAGCAGGGCTTAAGACCCATTTTAAATCTGCAAAATTTACACCTGAAGTGGCCATCCCAATCAATGGCATAACCATACCTTGAATAAAAGCACTCACCAACTTGCTAAAAGCAGCCCCTAAAATGAAAGCAACGGCCATATCCACCAAATTGCCCTTCATTGCAAAATCCTTAAACTCCTTTATAATTGCCATTTCGATAAATTTTTAGGGGCTGCAAATTAGTTCATTTATTTAGTACAACTTTAACATTCGTTTAAAACTTGATTTTAAAATCTAAAAACAGATTGTAAGGACATATTACCTTTAAAGCGAAACTTTTAATTCATTGATAACACTCGCCTTCATTCTTGTATCGCTTATAATAGCGCTCAGTTGGGTAGACTACTACCGACTCATTGATATTTACGACAGGGACGATTTCAAAAATTTTGCTATCGCTTTTAGCATGGGACTTAGCTCTCCGCTTGTCGTATTACTCATCCAACCCATTCTTATAGAGCCCTATTTTTCGCTGAAAAATGAATGGCTGAACGACCTTTTGTATTGCGTTTTTGCTATTGGCATGTTGGAAGAAATTGCCAAACTACTTCCATTTTTAGTCTTTGTTTATTTCTTCCGAAAGCATATCACGGAGCCCATTGACCTGGTGGCCTATTTCTGCACAGCGGCCCTCGGCTTTGCCGCTCTTGAAAATGTTTTGTACTTCTCAAACCATGGTGGATCTATCATTTTCGGAAGAGCGGTACTGTCTACCCTCACTCATATGATTTGTTCATCGATGGTAGCCTATGGTTTAGTTCTGTACTATTACCGATATAAAAAGAATAGAGTACTCCTATTTACTGGCGGTCTCCTTGCCGCTTCATTGGCTCATGGCCTTTATGATTATGGACTTATATTTTCAGGGCTTCGATTCGGTGGATCTATCCTAAGCTTGTTCTTTTTCCTCCTCTTAATCTCCCTTTTTAGTACCATCCTGAACAATGCTGTAAACAACTCTTCCTTCTTTAATTACAAAATAATTATTCACTCTGCCGACGTTCAAGGCCACATATTAGGATACTATCTATTTGTAGGGCTCATTCAATTTTCTTTGCTCTTTTACTATGAATCTTTCACAATTGCTTTTTATCAATCCATAAGAGATGTCTTTTCATTTGGATTCGTCATCTTCGTAGCAGGCACTCGACTCAGCCGGTTTACACTCATAAAAGGCAAATGGTTTCCACTAAGGCTTGAACTTCCCTTTGGCTATGTCAATCCCGATCCGCTAAACAAAAGCAGTCGCAAATCATTTTCGATTCGTGGCGATTCATACAATGAAAGACAGATAAATGAATTCTATCAGGAGTACTTATACCTGCATCCTATGAATTCTAAAAGATCGCATCTTGGTTCTAAGCGTATCGCTTTTATGGAGGATAAGATGTATACAGAGAACAACACTTCTTTGTATACGGTGAAAGTATTTGAAAGCGATTCAATGAATGCGTTTCGCTGGTATGTTCTCATTCCAAAAAGAGCAGGCACTTCACACACCAAATCCAACAAACCCATTGCCGGATTATTTGCAACAAAGGATATTCATAATCCTCTAGCACAAATGGTCTTTAAAGAATGGGTTATTTTACATCCCTTGGTGAAGGAATAAAATTCTAAACAGAAAATGCATGGATTTAAATAGAAAATCAAGCCTGCTAATTATCGTAGCTGCACTTGGGTATTTCGTTGATATTTATGACCTTATATTGTTTGGAATTGTTCGTCTCCCTAGTCTCTACGATTTAAATGTTGCCGAAGACAAAATTCAAGAAGTGAGCATTCTTCTTTTAAATATGCAAATGGCTGGCATGTTAATCGGTGGAATTTTCTTTGGAATATTGGGCGACAAAAGAGGACGGGTTACGGTGCTCTTTGGTTCTATTCTACTTTATTCTCTCGCCAACTTTGCAAACGGATTGGTGCAAGACATTAGCACTTATGCCATTGTACGTTTTCTAGCGGGATTGGGATTGGCAGGTGAACTAGGAGCGGGAATCACCTTGGTTACTGAGAGCATGAAGAAAGAAGATCGCGGTTATGGAACTATGATTGTTGTTTTCTTCGGGGCATTTGGGGCCGTAGTGGCTGCCTTAGTAGCTGATAAATTCGATTGGAGGATTAGCTACTATGTTGGAGGAGGTTTAGGCCTTCTTCTTCTCTTATTTCGGGTAGGAGCTATGGAATCTGGAATGTTTGAAAACTTAAAAAAATCGAAAGTAGAAAAACCCATTCCCTTTCTTTCCTTATTCAAAAACCGCAAGATTTTGCTCAAATACATTCGTTGTATTCTCATAGGACTGCCCGTATGGTTTGTTGTCGGCGTACTGATTGTCTTTTCGCCCGAATTTGGAAAAGTATTGGGAGTTACCGAACCTATAGAAAGTGGGAAGGCCGTGATTTGGAGTTATGTGGGTCTTTCAATGGGTGATGTTTTAACAGGAACATTGAGCCAATGGCTTAAATCGAGAAAAAAAGTAGTTCACTATGCGATTATTATCGGAGTTCTAAGTTCAGCACTGTATTTGCTCTCTTCCAACATCACATCAAACACTTTTTATTTTCTCTGCTTTTTGGTGGGACTTCCAATGGGTTATTGGGGCTTATTTGTTACCATTGCCGCCGAGCACTTTGGAACCAACATACGCTCTACTGTCACTACCACGGTACCCAATTTCGTTCGTGGAGCGACAGTACCTATTACCCTTTTGTTTGCTTTTTTAGCGGATGGCATGGGGTGGGGCATTTTAGTATCCGCCGCCATCGTAGGCGTACTTTCTTTTGCTATCTCTATTTGGGCGGCCAACGGCTTGGATGAAACCTTTGGAAAGGATTTAAATTACATAGAACACGCCTCTAATTAAAGTTGAAACAAGAAATATTTGCATTGCAATAACATATACTTAATTTGCACTGCTCAAATAAGCCCCAATAGAAGTGGGATCTTTTGGGTTTAAAAATTGGATTTATTAAACAAATAGTATGATTCTTAGCAACAACAACGGAAGCATTTCCAAAATCGGTGTCTTCTACGACGGCAGCTATTTTCTGTACGTAAGCAATTTCTATAATTGGTTTCATGAGAAAAAGGCGAGGATAAGTATAGCGGGCCTGCACAAATTTATAAGGGAGCAAGTTGCTAAAGAAGAAGATATTGATCCTCGATTCTGCCGAATTGTAGATGCGCATTATTTCCGTGGTAGGTTGAATGCAAATGAGGCACAGCAAAAAGGCAATCAATTATACTACGATCGCGTTTTCGACGATATTTTAATGGCTGAAGGCGTAACTCTGCATTATCTGCCATTGCGCGGCACCGGTGTGAGTAAGCAAGAAAAGGGTATTGATGTTTGGCTGGCACTTGAAGCCTTAGAACTCGCCTATTTCCGTCAATTCGATGTGCTTGTTCTCATCGCCTCTGATGGAGACTATGTGCCTTTGGTTCGAAAGATGAATGGCATTGGGATTCCAGTAATGCTTCTTAGTTGGGACTTCGATTTCGTAAATGACGAGGGACAAAAAGTAGTTACTCGTACTTCTCAAGAACTTCTAGAGGAGGTTACCTACCCTATTGCTATGCACGAATTCATAGAAAATGAAGACAATTCGGAAGACCCACTTTATGAAAATCTGTTTGTGCCTCGCAGCGCAGAACGCATCTTCCATAAACCGCTATCTGTTGAGGATCTAGACGGTGAAGAGGGTGAAACCCATGAAAGTGAAATTCAGAATTTGAAAAGTGGATACGGATTTATTGCCTTTAATCCTTCTAATTTGTTTTTTCATTATTCCAGTCTAATCGATTCTGATTTTAACGATGTTCGTGTAGGCGACAAAGTTCGATTCACCATTGGAACAAATGAAAGAGGAGAGGCAGTTGCTAGGAATATTGAACTCTTAGAAAGTTTTTCTTTAGAACAAGGTCTTTAAGAAGACTATATTCCCTTCTGTATATCGTGTTATACTCAAACTCTAATTTGTATAGATTGAAACAAAGCAATGTACAGTGAACAAGGGGTAGATATTCTCAGCTATATACCCCACTACCTTCAAAATTCTAAGATTTTATACGTTTGTGCAATTGACATGCTTGGGAATTACTTATATGTAAATCCTTTCTTTGAGTCTGCCTATAAAAGCGTTGAAAGCCCATTAATTGGGAAGCACATTAGCAACACTACCCATCCTGAAGACATAGATAAATGCATAGAGGCTGGGGAAAAATCAGTTAAGAATCCAGGAAGTGTAAACAAGGTTTTAATTCGTAAACCTTCTATTATAAAAGGTGATTTTCATTGGGTGAAGTGGGATTTTAGTTTAATTTCTCATAGAGACAATGACAGCCCGATAGGTTTTCTTTGTTTGGGTTATGATGTTACACAGGAGAAGAATTCAACTGAAAAACTCCTAGAGGCGAACCGTACCTTGAACACCATTCTAGCCAATACAACAGATCAAATAGTGCTGCTAGATCCAGATCTTCAAATTCTCAATTCTAACTATGAGGCCAGTAGTAATGCTCGTCGGATTCTGCAAAAAAACGTAGAGCTTAACAAGCCTTTTCTAGATTATATACCATCTGAAATTCAGCCCATAGTAAATGCCATGCTACAGCAAGCTCTGCTAGGAAATTCGGTTTCTAAAGAAGTAGATGTTACGATAAAACAAGAGCTACAATCCTATATGGTTCGTTGTTCTCCGCTGTATACAGCACAGAAAAAATTAAGTGGAATAACTGTTATCTATTCTGATATCACTTCTCTTAGGGAGGCCAACCAAAAAATTGAAAAGCAACATTCCGCACTGAAAAAAATAGTTTGGATACAAGCCCACGAAATGCGCGCTCCAGTGACCAACCTTCTTTCTATATCGCATCAAAACAATTCCTACGACAATCAAATTTCGGAGGAAGAGCGCAGAGTGTATTTCAATGCCGTTGGTCGAGAAGCTCACCGCTTAGATGAAACAATTCATCGCATTATTGCTGAAATCAACCAATTGAATTTAACCGACGAAGAGTGGCATTCTTTTCAAATTGAAAAATAGAATTGGCAACAGTTAGAGTAAAAAGGCAGATTTATATAGCCATTATTTCTTGCTCCTTCTTATCTACAATGCTTTCAATCCTAGAGGTATAAGAGTCAGTAAGCTTTTGTACTTCTGCCTCAGAATCTTTTACTAGATCTTCAGACAAGCCGTCTTTGCCCAGCTTTTTTATTTCTTCCATAGCCTCTTTTCTGGCATTTCTAACACCCACTCTTGCATCTTCCGCTTCAGATTTCGAGCGGCGAACAAGATCCTTTCTTCTTTCTTCCGTAAGAGGTGGAATATTGATCATGATCACATCTCCATTGTTCATGGGATTAAATCCTAGATTGGCAGCCATGATAGCCTTTTCAATTTCAGAAATAAGTTTTTTCTCCCAAGGTTGAACGGAAAGCGTTCGGGCATCTGGAGTGTTGATATTGGCAACCTGGCTAATAGGGGTCATAGAACCGTAGTAATCTACTCGTACCCCTTCTAACATAGAGGGATTGGCCCTTCCTGCCCTAACTTTAAGCAACTCTTTTTCAAGGTGATGTATGGCTTTATCCATATGTTCCTTGGCTGTATCGAAAATAAAATTCAGTTCTTCTTGCATTGCTTTTATCTATCAATTCTCTACTAAAGTTCCCACTTTTTCGCCACGAATAACTCGCATTAAATTGCCAGGCTTATTCATATCGAAAACTAAAATGGGCAAGTTATTTTCCTTGCTCAAAGTGAAGGCCGTCATATCCATCACGTTTAATCCTTTTGAGTAAACTTCATCAAAAGTAATGGTATCGTATTTTACAGCATCATGATTCTTCTCTGGATCAGAAGTATAAATACCATCTACTCTCGTTCCTTTCAAAATAACATCTGCATTTGTTTCAATAGCTCGTAAGGTAGCCGCCGTATCTGTGGTGAAATAGGGATTGCCTGTACCTGAACCAAATATTACTACTCTGCCTTTCTCCAAGTGACGAACCGCTCGTCTGCGGATAAAGGGTTCTGCAATCTTATTCATCTCAATAGCAGATTGCAGCCTGGTTCTCACACCAACTTCCTCAAGAGTAGATTGAAGAGCAAGACCGTTGATCATGGTTGCAAGCATTCCCATATGATCTGCCTGAACCCTGTCCATTCCTGAGCTAGCGCCTTGCACCCCTCTAAAGATATTTCCGCCTCCAATAACTATGGCCAGTTGAACACCTTCTTCCATTACCGCTTTGATCTGCATAGCATACTCAAGCAATCGGCTTCCATCTATACCAAATTCCTGATCGCCCATAAGGGCTTCACCACTTAGTTTCAGGAGGATGCGTTTGTACTTCATGATTGTATTATTCTAGAGCGAAAATAGAAAAAGCAAAGGAGCTTATCCTTCATATCTTATACCGAATGTAAGTGTTCTTGGTGCTTCCATTTTTCCTGGACGACTCATTACGGCCCTATTGTTCAAGTTTTCAGACTGTAGGCTCAAAGTCCACTGCTTTCTCAATGCAAATTGAATGCGCAGATCTACCATAAAATCTCCCCGATTTAATTCATCCCTGTATCTCCCAAATCCATTGTCTGGTAATATGAAATCAATAATCGGCCCATCAAAAACCGCGTCTATGTTTTGCATAAAGTCATTGTATCGAATACTCGTTCCGAAAGTCCATTTTTTCCAACCTAATTCTAAATCAGAACGAAGCAGCACTTTATACCTGTATTTTAGAACCGCATTGCTGGTGTCTGAACTTGTACTTTCATAGGTTAGATTATTTCCATTGGCATCTTGAGCATATACTGCTTCTGGGTCAAGTGATATTGGATTAGCGAAATTCGCTCCCGCCATCCATCTAAAATCTATTTGTCTCCACTTTCCTTCCGCACCAAATTCCAGTTCTATTCCGCTAACAGAAGTAGGCCCTACATTCACCGATTTAAACCCAACTCCAACAGGCTGTTCCCATATTCCAAAGCTGAATTCCATCATATTATCGTATCGCATATAATATGTGGCAATGTCAATATAACCCTTCCAAAGTCCAGATTGAGACAAAAGCTGTCTTATGCCTAGTTCAATGCTATAGCCCTTTTCAGGCTCTAATTCGCGATTAGGAAACACATTGATTGCGCCAATATTGGTGCGCGTAAACAACTCTGCCATGCTAGGAAATCGGAACCCTTGACCAAAGGACGTACGCAAATAGGTAGCTTCAAATGCGCGATAGCTTAAACCAAAGCGCGCAACGGGTTGTGCATATCGAACTTCATCCACTCTAGCCTCTTCCAACCTAAATCCAATGCTAGACTTCCATCTATTCCAGCTTCCATCCCACTGTGCAAATCCGGCCAAATTAGAGGCATTGTGAAATCCTTCAAAAATTTCTGAATTTGATTGGGCCATTTGTAAGAACACACCACCCGTAATAACGCCCCACTTTTCTGAGAAATATTGATACGAATACTGGCTTTGCAGCTGTTCCGAAGAATTGTCGAACACTGTTGTTTCATTGGCAGAATTATTCTCTACCCGTAAAAAGCGATTTACCCATTCATGAATTCCTTTGCCCTTCCGATAACGAATAGAAGGATCGAAATAAAAATCGAGACCACTGTTTTTGGTAATGGAACTATCCAACCCAATATAAGGCCTTGCGTAATTATCCCAAAGCAAGGATTCCCCATTCTGGGAATACAAAACGCCTCCAGCCAAACCAATGCTTAATTCTTCGTTCACATGGAAGCGCGTTTTTAGGTTGATACGAGCTCTATCATCTCTTTCATTCCATTTATAACCCGCGCTTTGTTGACCAAATCCACTCAAAATCAAGTCCCATTTCTCCAACTTTCGAGTATGAAGAAATCGTATTCCGGTTGAACCTTGGTAAGCATTCCACCATTTCCAATCGGGTCTAGGTGGATCTAAATACGAAGTTTGAAAAACAGCCACTCGAGTGAAGGGTTTCTCCTTAGGTTCAAGGGTTCTTAGTTGAATGCTTCCATTTAGTGCAGATGACCCAAAAAGTGCAGAAGAAGCACCTTTTAAAACCTCTACCTGGCCTGCGGCTTCTTGAGGAAGCAGAGACCATTGCACCTGATTGGCATCGGGTGAAATAAGCGGCAATCCATCTAAAAGAACCTGAACTCTAGATCCCGCACCATAGCTCCAACCACTACCACTTCGAATATTGGCTTGCCCATCCGTAATATTTACACCAGGCGATTGATTCAAAAGCACTTGCATATCCGTTGTATTCCTGTTCTCAATAAGATATGGCTTTAAAACATTCATAGAAACACTCACTTCCTCTTGCCTTTGCTCGCTTCTTGAGGCCGAAACCACAATTGTCTCTAAAAAAAGAGACTCTTCCTCAAGAAAAATCTTCACTAAACTCAAATTTTCCGAAGGCTTGTACACGAAAGGAAAACTTTTGTAGCCGATGAGAGAGAAGATCAAATCCGTGTTTTGGTTGGAAGAAACTTCCACCTTAATCTGACCTTGTTGATTTGATAGAATAGGCCAAGGCTCTCCATTAATTCGAACAAAAACCTCCTGCAAAGGCAGTCGCGACGAGCGATCTATTATTTCGAATTGCACCTCTTTAATTTGTGACCAAGTGGTTAAGCTATACAGCATCGAAAAAAGAAAAAAGAGTAGACGCATATGTACAGTTATTGGGTAGGATTTAGCAATTTTCGAGCTACGAGAATACGAAAACCGTTACTATCGAAGATAGAAAAGTCAATTTAGTTACCTTGCTTAAATTCAATAAAAAATATGGAAAAACGCATGAAAGCACTTGTAACAGGTGCCAGCTCTGGATTTGGAAAAGCAATAGCTGAAAATCTGGCAAAAAACAATTATGACCTCATCCTTTGTGGCAGACGAACATCTCGATTAGAAGAACTGTCAGAGTCTTTAACCAAGGGCTACAATATTAACTGTCAGATTCTTTCTTTCGACGTGCGCGATAAAGAGGCCGTTGAAGCTGCTTCAAAAGAAGTAAGTCAAAATGAATTGGATGTTTTAGTAAACAATGCCGGCCTTGCTGTTGGATTATCAAATATCGATAACGGTGAAATAGATGATTGGGAAAGAATGCTAGACACCAATGTGAAAGGATTGCTTTATGTAAGCAGGTTTTTTCTTCCTTCCCTAAAAAATGGAGGGCACGTAATTAACATTGGTAGTATAGCCGGCAAGGAAGTCTATCCTGGAGGGAATGTCTATTGTGCAAGTAAGCATGCGGTAGACGCTTTGAGCAAAGCGATGCGCATTGAACTTCTAGAAAGAGAAATAAAAGTCAGCCAGGTTTGTCCGGGCATGGCGGAAACAGAATTTTCTCTGGTGCGATTCAAAGGCGATGAAAAAAGAGCGGACAATGTTTACAAGGGAATTGATGCTTTAATGGCCATCGATATTGCAGAAGCAGTAGATTTTATTCTTTCGAGGCCAAAACATGTGTGCATAAACGACCTAATCATTATGCCATCCGCTCAAGCAACGGCCAGCATTTCTAAACGTAGAAGCGAATGAATGAAGGTCTTTATCGCCTAGCATGGCTGCGCATTCCAGGATGTGCCAGTGGCGCTCTTAAAGCTTTGGTTAGCCATTTTGGTAGTGCAGAAGAAGCATGGAAGGCATCGATTAAAGAACTGCGGTCTACGCCAAATTCAACTCTGCGGTTAAATGGACTAAGCGCAGCAAACCGAGAGAAAGCGTTGGTAGAAGCCGCAGAATGGCAAGATCTAAATGAAAAGTCGTCTGTAAAAACCCTCTTTTACGGAACACCAGAGTATCCTTATCTGCTTTCGAAATGTGTTGATGCTCCTGCTGTGTTATTTTCACAAGGGAACTTCAACCCAAGCCACCCACGGATAGTATCGGTTATAGGAACGCGCAAGGCCACCGACCAAGGCATTCAAGCCACTCGTTCAATAGTTAAAACCCTCTCTGAATATGGTGCAAGCATCGTAAGTGGCTTAGCTTACGGGATAGACATTACAGCTCATCGACAGGCTATGGAAGAAGGAGCCCACACTGTGGCTATTCTGGGAAGTGGCTTGGGAAATATTTATCCAGCATTGCATAGAAAAGAGGCAAGAGCGATAGCTGAAAAGGGTGCCTTAATAAGCGAATTTCATTATAAAGCTAGTCCTGACAGAGAAAACTTTCCTACTCGCAATAGAATTATTGCAGGAATGGCGCATGCGGTTATTGTTGTAGAAGCCGGCGCAGAGGGAGGTGCTTGGATAACCGCTCGATTTGCAAATGACTACAATAGAGAAGTGTTAGCCGTTCCGGGCGGATGGGACAAACCGTTCTCATTGGGGTGCAATCGATTAATAGGCCGGCACCTAGCCGCCATTTTGCCCGCTGCAGAAGAAATACCTTTTCTACTTGGTTGGGATAGACCCTTAGCTTCTGAACAAAATCAAAATCCACAAATTCAACTATTCCCTCCCAGCCTTGGCTATATAGAAGATGTTTTAAAAGAAAATAAAGATCCCATGTCTTTCGACGAATTGTCAGTTCGAACCCAAACGAATGCACCTTCTTTGCAATCAGCCTTGTTCGAATTGGAATTAAAAGGCCTCATTCGTTCGCTTCCTGGAAGATATATTGCACTTTGCCGATAAGTGTTTTAAAACAAAGTATTTTGACTCTATTTTTACCCATTAATGCCAGAAAAGTCAAAATATAAAACAAAGCATAACCGGGGAATTTACTTCACCTTCTTCGGCATTGTAACCGGTCTCGTTACCTTGGTAGCGATTTCTTCCTATCTTCTATACCAGCGCGAAAAAAATCAGACCTCACAAGAGCTAAGTCTACAGGCAGAGAAAAGCTTAGACATAATTGAACAATTTATTGGGAATGAATTCAATTTTGTAGGAAAAGATCTTGTCTACCTCACGCGAAACCCTGCCTTTACTTGGTATTTATATGAAGAGGACGAAAAGAGTCGCCAGGTTATTGAGCGTACTTTGGCTTCATTTGGGCAGATTTGAGATCACTACTATAAAATAAGGTTGCTAGATACTCTTGGAATTGAAAGGCTTAAGGTCGAATTTGTAGATGGAAAAGCCAAAATAAATTCCCAACTGCAAGACAAAAGCGAGCGCTACTACTTTCAAGAATCTAAAAATTTAACCAAAGGCGAAATCTATATTTCCGCTTTGGATTACAATAAAGAAAATGGCGAAATCAGTCTGCCATCGACACCCGTTCTGCGATTTATTAGCCCTTTCTTCTCCGCAGAAGGCAAGAAAATGGGGAGCATTGTAATAAGCTATAAAGCGAATCGAATCCTTGAAAGGATACCCATTGTAGAAAATAAATCAGCTCTTCAGTTTAATATCATTTCTCCAAATGGTGAGTGGATTAAAGCCCCTCCTACTGATTTCTATGGCAATTCCGAAGGATTGAATGTAGCAGAGCTTCCCTTGTACCAAAGCTTTCCGGCTGAATGGGATCAGATGAAACATGAATCGGAAGGCAAATCACTCGGGCAGCTTGGATTTACATACTTCCGAATTTTAAACTCTGAAAGTTTTTTTGATGGAATGAAGGTTATCCAATCTTCTCCTATTCGTTGGTATCTGCTATCTAGCTTTCCAAGAGGGCATCTTTCTCAATTATTGTGGGGCATTCGAAGAGACCTCATGCTTTACGGCCTCCTCATGCTTGGCCTTATCATTCCCACCATTGCTTTATTATTTCAAAATTTACTTGAGAAGAACCATAGAATCAACGGAATCGCACTAGACTTGGAAAAAACCAATCGGAATCTTTTCCAAAACGAATTAGAGCTCCAGCACAACCTTGCTCAAATGGAAGAACTTACCCAAGAGAAGGAAGAGATAATTGAAGAATTAGAGGTTAAGGAAAAGGAGCTGATTGTTGCCAGAGATAGCGCAGAAGAGGCTACCAAGGCGAAATCAAATTTTCTGGCCACAATGAGTCATGAAATTAGAACACCCCTAAATGCTGTTCTCGGAATGACAGACCTCCTCTCTCGTTCTTCCTTGAATAAGGATCAATTGGATCTGGTTAAAACCATCCAAATTAGTGGAGATGCTCTGTTGACCGTGATCAACGATGTATTGGATTTTTCGCGAATTCAATCAGGAAAAATGAACATCGATTCTCATCCTTTTGAAGTTGAAAAGGCTATAAACGACACCTTTGAAATTGTTGCTAATAAGATTGGAGATAAAGATATTGAACTCATTTACGAGATTGATAAGAGCATTCATTCCGTCGTTTTAGGAGATGAATCTAGGTTGAGGCAAGTACTTTTAAATTTGGTTGGAAATTCCGTAAAATTTACGGATTCGGGATATGTATTTGTGAGTGTAAATTCAGATCCTGCATCAGCCGGGTTACCGGGTAATATCCTTTTCAGCTTAGAAGATACGGGCATGGGAGTTCCAGAAGACAAGCAGAATTTGCTTTTCCAGCCTTTTAATCAAATCGATTCAAGCATAACGCGCAAGCACGGTGGCTCAGGTTTAGGCTTGGCCATTTCTCGTAAACTCGTAAATCACATGGGTGGTGAGTTTAAATTAATTAGCGCACCGAATAAAGGCTCTTGCTTTCAATTTAGCCTATACTTAGAGCCACAAGCATTACAGCCAGATGGGGAACGCGCTAAGCCGTTAGAAGGCAAAAAAATAGGTTTGGGAGCGATGTCCATGCTTCAAAAAAAGGTGCTTACTCAATTGCTTCAAAGAAATGGAATGGAAATTATTGATCAGCATTTGAGCAATGTAGAAATGCTACTTTGGGATTATGGAAATAAGGAGGCGATACCTCCCATTCTCATTGAGCAATTGAAAATTATATACCTAAATTGTCCGAAAGAGCTCTCTTCTAAGAGCAGCCTTAAACAACTTTATCTGCCTAAACCCCTAGACCAAAGAACCCTTTTACAGAGCATGGGGTCGTTCGAAGAAGTTATTCCTGCTAAGGCAAAAGAGCCCAGTAAATCCAATGCCGAACTCAGTAATGACAAGGTGAAGATTCTGATAGCCGAAGACAATCTCATTAACATGAAACTCGCGGTGATGATTCTCGATAAAATGGGATTTAAACCTGTTTGTGTTGAAAATGGATTAAAAGCCATCAGTGCTTTTGAAAAAGAGCTGTTTGACATTGTTCTTATGGATATCCAAATGCCTGAAATGGATGGCATTGAGGCTAGCAAACGAATTAGAACTTGGTTCGGACAGCGGCCGGTTATTATAGCGCTAACCGCCAATGCTATGGAGGGTGACAAAGAGCTGTATTTAAAGGAAGGAATGGACGACTATATCGCCAAACCCATTCAGTTTGAATTACTTCAAAAAAAGCTAAACTATTGGGTGAAAGAATCCAGAGTTCGAAATGGACTCTCTGAATAATGCTTGGTGTATTTTGTACACTAAGTGGCTGATAATTAGAATCCTAATGATCGGATGTTTTGAGTTACTTTTGCCCAAAATCTAATCTTCTTTACATGCATAACGCATTTCAGAATCAGATAGACTCCTTCATGGAGGGCGTACGCGCCAAGAATAACCATGAACCTGAGTTCTTACAAGCCGTTCAGGAAGTTGCTGAAACGGTAATCCCTTTTATCGAGGATCATCCACGGTACAAAAAAGCAAAAGTGCTTGAGCGAATGACCGAGCCAGAACGCACCATTATGTTTCGAGTGCCTTGGCTTGATGACGCTGGAAACGTACAAGTGAATAGAGGTTACAGAATTGAATTCAATTCTGCCATCGGACCTTACAAAGGTGGATTGCGTTTTCATCCTTCTGTAAACCTTTCTATTCTAAAATTCTTGGGTTTTGAGCAAGTGTTCAAGAACTCATTAACCACCCTGCCAATGGGCGGTGGTAAAGGCGGTTCTGACTTCGATCCAAAGGGAAAGTCAGACAATGAGGTTATGAAGTTCTGTCAAAGCTTTATGTCTGAATTAGCTAGACATATTGGTGCAAACACAGATGTTCCTGCCGGAGATATCGGTGTGGGTGGTCGTGAAATTGGCTATATGTTTGGTCAATACAAACGATTGCGCAATGAATTTACAGGTGTATTAACCGGTAAAGGTTTAAATTGGGGAGGATCACTGATTCGCCCTGAGGCTACGGGATATGGTTGCGTATACTTTACCAAAGAAATGCTGGCCGCAAAGGATGAGTCTCTGAACAAGAAAACCGTTGTGGTTTCTGGCTCAGGTAATGTAGCTCAATATGCCATTGAAAAGGCAACAGAAATGGGTGCCATTGTTGTAACTGCTTCAGATTCTTCTGGATTTATTTACGATGCTAGTGGTATTACAGAAGAAAAACTAGACTTCTTAAAAGAACTTAAGAACGTTAAAAGAGGAAGAATTTCTGAATATGCAGATAAATTCGGTTGCGAATTCTATGCAGGTAAAACGCCTTGGGGAATTAAGTGCGATGTAGCTCTTCCCTGTGCAACTCAGAATGAACTCAACGGTGAGGACGCTAAGGAGCTAGTTAAAAATGGAGCAATGGCTGTTGCTGAAGGGGCAAATATGCCTTGTACTCCAGAAGCGGTTGAAGTTTTCCATGCAAATAAAATTTTATTTGCTCCAGGTAAAGCATCAAATGCCGGTGGGGTTGCGACAAGCGGACTAGAAATGTCTCAAAACTCACTTCGTATGAATTGGACTAGAGAGGAAGTAGACGCCAAATTACATACTATAATGGTTGATATTCATCATTCTTGCCAGAAATATGGCACCGAAAGCGATGGTTATATAAACTATGTTAAAGGAGCAAATATTGCTGGCTTTGTAAAAGTTGCCGAAGCAATGCTTGATCAAGGATTGGTTTAAACTGCACTTAAATGAATAAAAAGCCCCGCAGTAGCGGGGCTTTTTTTGTGCCAAACAACTTATTTCTTATCGAACAGCAATTCGATCTACTTCAAGGCGAAAACGTTCTGTTTTCTTATTCCCAGCCAAAAAGGCCATCTCTTCTATCTGATCACCTGAGAAATTATTCCTGTTTAGCCTTTGCCCTCGGTAAGAAGGGTAAAGCGCGTCAAAAGGAATCTCAATATCCTCCCATCCACCCGTAGTTTGAAATTCTGTAATATAAGAGAATGAATCACTTGCATTTACTTTTACTCTAAATTGATACTTCTTTCCATCTCCTTTTATACGTAAGATGAAAAAAGCATACTCTCTAAGAACTTCCGTTTGAAAAGTAGTGCGAACTGAACTAAATCCACCATTGTTCTCCGTAGAAACATTGCCTTCGAAAAGAGCAGTTGAATCTGTGCTTAAATGAAAAAGACCTCGAGAAAGTCCGCCCATTACTCTATCATCTACTACTTGCCATTTCTCAACCTCCCCTTTTCTAGAAAATTCGATTAAAACCTTTGGTGTAGTATTCAAAAACATTTGGACAATGGATAAAAAAAGAGTCAAGGTCATTTAGTGTGTTTTTCTCCTATAACCTATAATGCATACTTATTGTTGGGAAGTTTGGCTAATGAATAGTTTTTCTAAGGGAAAAGGGCTGATTTCTGCTCTTATTAAAGAAAACCAGTCTCAATTGAGAGATAGACAGTCATTTCAGGCATAGTATAATCTAGGCCTAGATTAAACATATTCTATTCACGAGAATCTAAATCAAAGCCTGCTAAGAATTCTCTAAAATCTCCATTCGTGCCTAATTTAACCCATGTAAATAGAAAAAACCTGCTCGCCAAAATCCAATGAATTAAGATTATATAATTCTATCCCGTTCTGAATATTAGCCATTCCATAAAATAAAAGCCGCCCCATTTTTGGGGCGGCTTCTACTAATTCTCATTCGAATTAAATCCTCTAATTCTTTACAACTCTTTCTTGGAAAATACCTTCAGAGTTGGAAATGTTCAACATATAAACACCAGAAGCAAAATCAGCTAAATCGATAATCACCTCTGCTTGTCCTTCATATTCCTGACTAAATAATAATTTGCCATTCATATCCAACAATTCAACCACACTGGCCTCATTATTCAAACCTACATTGATAGATGCGTTAGTTGGATTTGGGTAAACTGTGATTCCATATCCATTTAAAGCGAAATCGCTCGCAGAATTATCCGTTTTCGCACACCCTCCTGATCCATTGTAGAACTTGCGCTCTCTACAAGAAACTGCAGTATTATAAACCGATCCATTGTCGTTTACACGAGCGAATACGGCGAATTCGTAATTGGCAGATGGATCACAGGTTCCAGTAAAATTCACCGTAGCAGATGTATTGGTGCTCAAACTCGTTTGTCTCCATGCCGCACCTACTCCAGCCTGGCGATACTGCATTCTATACCCAATTAGACTTACACCTGTAATTAATGTTGGTGCTGTCCAAGAGCCTATAAAGGTTACCGCGTTTGGTTTAGCTAGGCTAAAGTTATCTGGGGTATAAGGTGAATTTAAAGTACTCACTGTAACGCTAGCCGAATCTGAACATCCTGCCTCATCAGTTACAACCACTTGATAGGTTTGACCTTGTTGCCCATAAATAAATCGTGTTGTTTCACCCGTATTCCAAAGGAAAGTTTTGATCTTATATCCACCTGAGAAAATCCCCTTTAAGAGGGCAGAGTCTCCAGCGCAGAAGGGGGCAACTAACTCTATTGCATTCACAGTCATAGGAGCACAAGCCGCATCAAAAGGAGTAGGACAAGAATAAGTCCAAACACCAGCGCTTCTCATTCCAATTCGTACTTCGTTGGTTGTACCAAATGATTCCGCAAGGAAGTTCTGCGAAGAAATAGCAGTACTAGTCCATGTTTTAGGCGTTTTCCAAGTACTGGAGCCCACTTCCCTAACTTGAAGAGACATTAAATCTCCTGTACCGGGCGTTGTAAACTGTACATTGTAACTACGTGGTGCGCTTAAAAAGCTAACACTTGAAATCTGAGGTAGACTTGCATCAGCACAACGATCTTGAACAGAGAAGTTATCTACATATACATCCGGCCCATAGCCTGAGTTCATATTGAATTGGAACTCCACCGTTTTCCCAACGTAAGATGCATCTAGTGCGATCTGCTCTGCAATAAAATCGAAAGAAGTTGGAGGAGCATCATTTTGCGCATTAGGACTTGTAAAGCTTGGGCCGTATAGATGAGATAAGGTATCCCAAACTGAAGTGCCCACTTCTCTAACCATTAATACCAATTCGTCATTTGGATAGGAGGTATGATACAAATGTGCCCAATCAAAAGAAACGTTTGCCTCTTGAGAGATCCAAATTCTTGGAGACCGAGCAATACCAGTTTGACCATTTAGCCAAGACCAGAAATCCCCTTCCATATGGCCTCCTGTAGCGGACTGAATTACGATTTGAGTTCCTAAGTCTAAGCTCCAGCAGCTAGGAGGCCAAACATCAAAATCCTCCGTATAGGGTAAAGCATAATCATCACAAGGGGTGGTGAATGAAGTTCCTCTTGAATTCGAAAGAGTAGAGCCACATCTCTGCCTCACATAGGCATCATAGCCTGTATTCAAATTTAAGCCAGTTAATACGGTAAATGTATCCGTAGTAGTTACAATAGATCCTGTTGACTGGAAGAAGCCGGCTGTATCATATTCAAGCTCATATACTGAGCCGATTCCTGTTGAAGACCAACTCACTAGCACTGCCGTTGAGGAAATAATTTGATTGCTAATTGAATTTGGTCGAAAACAAACTGTCAAAGCTTCCACACTAAAATTATCTACATATACATCCGGTCCAAAACCTGAATTAAAATCAAATCTAAATTCAACGGTCTTTCCAATATAACTTGAATTAAGAACAACACCCTCCGAAATAAAGTCGGCTGGATTCGCTGGAGGACTGGCGCTTGCGGCACCAGGACTCGTAAAACTAGGTCCGTTTAAATTGACAAGGGTGTCCCAAGTAGAGGTTCCTACTTCGTGAACCAGTAATAAAAGCTGATCATTTGGATAGGTAGCACTAAATAAATGAGCCCATTCGAAATCTACAGAAGTAACACTACTTATGAGCATAGAGGGAGAGAGTGCATAGCCTGTTTGCCCAGCACTCCATGTCCAGAAATTACCTTCCATATAATTACCAGATGCATCTTGTGTTACCACTTGGGTTCCACCATTTAAATCCCAACAACTAGGAGGCCAAGTATTAAAATCTTCTAGATAAGGCAAGGCCAAGGCTGTACAAGGAGTTACAAAACTGGAAGTCTCCCAAGGGCTTACGTTGCCGAGCCCACAGCTATCTCGTAGATAGAATATATAGGTAGTATTTGGTATCAATCCGCCTAAAGCGTATTGCACTTGGTTTAAAGAGGTAAAACCTATATCGCCTACAGTCAATGCTTGTCCTTGCGGTTTAATTGCAATATTATAGTTCAATCCGCTCCCATTTGGTGTCCAACTGAAATTTGCTTGAGCGCTTGTTTGTGAGGCGGTAACAATAAGAGGCGCATTGCATACAACCGATGCACTTACACTGATATCATCAATAGACATATCACTGTAGAAGCTAGCACCTGCCTCACCTCTGAATCTCAATTGAATTGGACTTGAATAGCCTGATAAAACTTGACTTGAAAACAACCATGGAGAACCTCCAGAAGTTTGTTGTTGACCTACAATGGTTACGGCATCTCTATTCCAAACTCCATTGTTGGCTATATCAACATGTAAGGTACCCATAGACGATCCATACATATGGTAGTAAAATTGAAATACAACGTTGGATAGTCCAGAAATATCAATAGGCGGAGATAATAAAATCGCTGAATCACCTAATGCGGAAGGAGTAGAGGTTTCCAAATACATATACTTTCCACCCGCAGTACCAAAAGAAGTATTGTCATAGAAGGGACCTGTACTTGATGAATTTTCATTAATACCTTCCGCATCTTCTACTTCCCATCTTGGATTGGTGGAAGAAGTGCTTGTAGTCCAGCATGCTCCATAATCAACAGCATATCCCAAAGTTGAAGAAGTAAAATCTTGAGTATAGGGCGCCATAATGGTTCCACAAGGCGTGGTGAAACTGGTTGTTAGTTCAGCACTGGTATCCCCAGGGGCACAGATTAAATACCAATCAACATCATAGGTGGTATTACTGGCTAAGCTACTTAAGGTTAAAATATTACTTGTAGTGGAAACAGAGGTTCCTGCTCCTGTTGCGAAGCCTTGTACGCCGTATTCGATATAATAGTTTGGAGTTATTGTCGTAGCCGGAGTAAAAGTAACTACCGCACTATTTGCTCCAATTTGAGTTCCAAAGCTTCCTGTAAAAGAACAACCGCCCGTTGCAGCCAAAACAGCAGCCTGCGCATTTACCCTACCATATCCTAAATCATTACTCCATGTGCCACTTGTTTTATTGGGATTAGCCGTATAGCTGTATCCTCCAGCCTTTTCTGCCGTACTTTCAAGAATGGTTCTTGCTTGGCTTTCTGTTAATGAAAGATTGGCAGAAAGAACCAATGCCATAACGCCTGCGGCATTAGGACAAGCTGAAGAGGTTCCATTAAAGGTAGGAACATAGTCTCCTGTTGAGTACCCTGAGGGCCCTGAGATATCTGTTGCATAAATCTTTACACCCGGCGCAGCCACGTCCGTATCTGGACCGTAGTTAGAGCCCCACCATGTTTCTCCATCGCAGGAAGTTGGACTTTTTCTTTGACCACACATGCTCATTGCAGCCACCGACATTACTTCTGGATAAGAAGATGGATAATGTGCTGTGGTAACATTACTATTACCAGCGGCAGCCAATACAGGAGCGCCTAGGCCTCCTCTACCCAGATTTGTTGCATTTGCAAATGGAACGCTGATTAAACTGGTTGGCGAACCACCACCCCAACTATTGCTCAATATATCTGCCCCAGCGGTCTGCCACGCCCACGTAATTGCTCCACCGATACCCGAAGAAGTGCTCACCCAATTTCCTGCCGCATTGCTATACGCAATCCGCACGGGTATGATTTTACAATTGTAGGCTACTCCAGCGGTACCTAAGTTGTTATTTCCAACACTCGCTATAATTCCTGCACAAGCAGTTCCATGTGCATCATCATTTATTGGAGCACCAGCAGTAAGTCCAAAGGCGTCATAACCGGGAAGTAAATTGGCCAAAAGATCAGGGTGAACTAAGTCTACCCCTTCATCTAAAACTGCCACCTTAATGGAAGATGAACCCGTGGTTGTATTCCAAGCCGGAAATACATTCATATCTTCTCCAACAATTCCGTTGTATTGAAGTGAACTTCCAGTGTTGTTTAGAGACCATTGGTAGGTCATAGCAGGATCGTTTGTAGACAGCCTTTTCATAAGCCTAAGCATATCTGGCTCTACGAATGCGATATCTTGATCAGACAACAAAAGATTGGAAATCTGACGAGGCAAATCACCGCTGTTCTTAGGTAGGTTCAACTCAAATAAACCGGGCATAAAACTCGGCTCAATTTGAGATATGCCCATTTGAAACAGCGAAGACTTTATCTTGTCTATGCTTCTATTTTCCTTCAACTGAACAAAAACAGAGTTCAAGGCAAATTCCTCCGTTCCGTCTTCGTAAATCAATCCCCTAGAAACAAATACAACCTCAGGATATTGACTTAAAACCCCAGATACCGTTTCCCAGGTAATGCTTCTATCATACGTTAGTAAGGTGAGCTTTGGCGATGGCAAGAACGAATGCTCTTTAATAAAGCCAAGGTTTTCAACGATCTCAAGCATTCTTGCCTCACTCGTATTAGGAGTAAATTCTACAAGAGCTCGATCTTTTGAATTTACATAAGAAATGGTCTCACCATTTAATACGTAATGGGTAATTCCTTCTTGAGCCAATAGTTTCGCCGAAGGGGCGAAGCTAAAAAGGCCAAAAAGCATTACAAGAAAATAATTTTTCTTCATTGGGGTAATAGGTTACAGGTTTCTTCATGACTAATAGATGCCAATTCAATGTTTAAAAACATTAAAACACATCTATTTCAAGGTTCCTAAAGTACTGTTAATTTCTAAGCAAATAGAACTAAAACTAAAAATCCCTACTTCGCAGTAGGGATTTTGTCTGTTTATGCTTTAATACCAAGGACTAGTATGGCAATTAGATTCACTCTATAGTTCGCATCAATACCCAACAGAGTATAGACGTAAAGAAAAACTGAGCAGTCTACAAATCAAATAAGAGAACCTTGCCAACGCTCGAGTTCGAACCTGCCGTTCCGGGAGCACCAACCGCAATTTGGGTTGGATTGATAAACTGAATGGAAGATCCCAATTTCTCTATAGATCCAAATCCATCAGAGATAAATGTCTTTTCAAGGCTTGCGGTTGTGCTTGCAATTTGATAAAGATAGGCTTCGCCATTACTGTCTTTATTGGGTGCTCCAATGGCCAAATGAGTATCGGATAAGGCCATTACTTCTCCAAAACCACAGTTGGTACAGGGGGAGGATATAGCAAAAGCAAAGACCCAATTATTTCCATTCTGTCTGAAGACATAGGCCTTATTTGCTCCTGGAGCAGAAACAACTAATTCACTCCCATTGAAAACAACACTGCTTCCAAATTCAGCATTCAAGCTGCGATCGTTTGCGTTTATTTGGCCCATTGGTTGCCATGTGGAACCTGATTTAGAATACACATAAAGCGAACCCGAATTCTGAATGCTAGCGGTTCCAGCGGCATTTTGATCTTGACCTGGCGCTCCAATAAATAACCAATTCTCATTTCCTGCTATTGAATAACCAAAGCCATCTCCTGCGGCTCTATCTGGAGCAACCCATTTTGAATCAAAAGTTACAGTGCCATTTGCTCTAGAATAGAAATAGACCGCACCTGCGTCTACGGCCGATACCGAGCCTGCAGCATTTAAATCGTTCTTGGGCGATCCGATAGCCAAATAATTTGAATCTAGATAAAGAACACTTCCAAATTCATCTCCCAATTGTGCATCTGAAGCCACAATTTTTTGATTGTACGTCCAATTGCCTTCTGCCTTTTGCTCGAGTAACCAGAGGCTTCCGCGATCTTGATTATCACCAGGGCTGCCTATTACGGCCATGGTGTTTTTCATTTGAACAGTAGACCCAAAAACATCCATTGCAGAACGGTCTGGAGAGCTTACTAAATTCCACTCCTTCCAACCTTCATTGGTATTTGAATACACGGCAACCGCTCCCATTTCTGGCTGTAAACCAATATCTGTGCTATCGTTTGCTTCTGAATACAATCCATTCCAGCCTGGCATTCCAACTAATATCCAATCGCCATTGGAAGCTAGAGACGTTCCTGATAATAACTCCAACGAAGCATAAACCGAAGGAATTTCCGAGGAAGCCGTATCGCCCGTTTGGCAATTCACATTTACAAAGGTTGAATCTTTCGACTTTCTACCGAATTGATTTGTTACGGTTACAGTATACCAACCCGAAGTTGCTGCCGAGATGCTCTGAGTAGATTCTCCCGTACTCCACAGATAGCTCGGATAACCTGATGCTGCGCTAAGGCTATCTCCATTTAGGTAGCAAATAGAGGCAGAATCGGGCAACACATCTGCGAAGAATGGATCGCTTGGCATAGCGAGCTTGTCATTGCAAAACACCTTGAATTCACCGGGCTGAAGGGTAATCCAATAATTGTTTGAATTGGTTGTAATGCTATCTTGATCGAGCAATGAGTACCACTTACCTAAAAACGGCAAGAACAGGTTTCTACTTTGAACAGCTACATCGGTATTGGCAATAACCGCAAAATTCCTACCTCCATCTGCCAATCGGATAGTCTTTACAAGTCCGTTCATGGAATATTCCAATGGATCATTTCTAAAGGCCGCTTCAGTTGTATGAAGGTGAATCATATCTGCGTACACCCTAAATAAGTCTCTTCTATAGCTCTTGGCAGGATAATCCCAGCGTATAGGTTTGTTGTCTAAGTGACAATTGTTATTGATGGTTCCATTTCCGCATGTATTGATTGAGAAATCGTATCCCAACTCACCAAATTGCCAAATCATTTTTGGGCCTGGCGTTGCAAATAAAAGAGCCGCGGCCATTCCGTTTCTACGCACTGCCGTAGCTGTATCACGCACATTGTGGCCACCAAAAGAATTACCAAAATTTATCGCTCGAGTGGTTACTCTTTCTTCATCATGACTCTCCATATACGTTACCAGACCTTTGGCCCACCATCCTCGGTTAGACGCCAATCCCCAACTCAAATTACTTGAATAACCCATTGCAGCATCGCTATAGGAGCTGTTCATATCTCCCCAAAACATAAAGCCCATTCCAGATAGAGCCGTTTCTTCGCTATTATCAGAGAAATGCTCGAGAATCATATAGGCTCCGGGAGTAATAGACCAAACATAGTTGCCATACTCAGACAGAATATTTACTCTGCTTTGATCGTAGGCATTCCAAGCCGCAATGTTTCCAATGGTATTATTCTGGGTAAATCCCTTCGACATATCCACCCTAAATCCATCTACCTTATACTCTTCCAACCAATGCTTGAAAACGCGTTTAGAAAAATACTTGGTATGTGAACTTTCATGATTCATGTCGTAGCCCACACTGAAATCGTGTTTTGGAAAAGTATTAAACCATGGATTGTTGGCGGCTGGCTGATTGTTGGTATTATCCCAATACATTCTGGCCAAAGGACTTTGTCCAAATTGGTGGTTGAGTGTGATATCTAAAATAACAGCAATACCTCTTTTGTGGCATAAATCAATAAAGCGTTTTAAATCATTGGCTGGTCCATAGTACTTATCAGGCGCCAACATGAACATAGGATTATAGCCCCAACTCTCATTGCCTTCAAACTCCATTACAGGCATTAGTTGGATGGCATTGATATTCAGAGAATCGAAATAATCAAGGCGATTTATGAGGGCATTCCAAGTGTGTTGAGAGTCGAAATCGCGCAGCAGAAGCTCGTAAATGATAAGGTCGCGAGTATCGGGCTTTTGATAATTATAGGTGGTATCCCATTGATAGACCGATGGTCTGGTTTGAAAAACACCCACAGGAAAACTCTGACCCACAGGGTAGAATGGCCGATTAGGAAAAGTGGCTTGAGACAAATATTGGTCGTTCCAAGGGTCTAGAATCAATGTGCTGTAGGGGTCGGCTATGCGTATACCCTCTGTGCCTACGTGATACTGAAATCTATATCTGGTTTGATGATTCAAACCTGTGAGCTCTATCCAAAAAGTAGTGCCATCGGGAGTAGGTGTCATTAGGTAATTGGAGTCGAGCTGCCAGTTGTTAAAGTCGCCTACCACAAAAACATACGGCTTACCCGGTGCACGCAACTGAAGGTGAACCGAATTTGCAGTTAAAACGGTAATACCATCTTCTCTGCCTGCCGGAACGGGCTGTGGCGTAACGCCAAAACCTCTATTGATAACAACCGAATCGGTTGCAAAAAAACCAGAACCCGTATCGGCCTGAAGAACCAGAGAGTGGCTACCTGGAGAGAGCATAGACCCAGAGACATTGACAGTAAGTACTTTAGAAGAATTGCGACTGCCCACAATGCTTCCATCTAATTCGAAGCGAATGGCAGCACGTTCAGAGGTCTCTCCTCTGAATTCAAGATTTCCGTTTGGATTTAGAATCAGCGGACCATTTCCATTCTGAGTAATGGCAGAAATAAAAGGGCCAGAATAGGCATCAACAAAAATGTCTCCCCCGCCAGTAGCTCTTCCAACAGTATTTCCATTTTGATTACGAAAAACAAAAGCCAATTTCTGAAGGCTTTCTCCCGCTGGCATTGAGTGAAAACTTTGAATATGATATGTTTTAGTATGCAAATTCCCCAAGGTATTGGTCATTAAAACCGAAGGATCTGCCGTACCCCAATTTCCTTTTACATGAAGCCAAATGCTGGCATTTGCGCTCGCAGAAGTGATTAAACCCATATGGGCATACACAGGCGAAATTCCACTTAAGGCTTCATTTCCTTGCGCTGCATTGTATACAATTGTAACCGTATCGGATTCATTAAACCAGGCAGGAATTACTGTTACTTGTGCTTTACCCCCAATAAAGACTAGGGTAAAAACAAAGGAGAACAAGTAGTTAATATTCTTCATTACAAACGAATTAGGGCTGGAAAGATAATGAAAACGTCAAAAAGACACTAAGTGTTTAAGTCAAAAAAAATACGCCTTAAATCTGTAGCATTTCTTATTCCCTCTAATCAGCAAGATTACGTAGTTTCGAACACTCTATAAATTCATTAAATTATGAAAGGAATTATTCTAGCAGGCGGTTCAGGAACTAGACTTCACCCCCTCACTCTTGCTGTAAGCAAGCAACTTATGCCCATTTACGACAAGCCCATGATTTACTATCCTCTCAGCACTTTAATGCAGGCAGGAATTAGAGAAATTCTCATCATTACCACTCCACATGATATGCCTCTATTCCAGAAACTGCTGGGAGATGGAAAACGGATTGGTTGTGAATTTAGCTACGTGATTCAGGAGAATCCGAACGGACTGGCGCAGGCTTTTGTCTTAGGTGAATCTTTTATCGGCAACGACTCAGTTGCACTTATCCTCGGAGATAATATCTTCTACGGTTCTGCAATGGAAGAGCTTCTAAAAAGCAGCCAAAATCCAGAGGGTGGTGTTGTTTTTGCCTATCAGGTTTCAGATCCAGAACGCTATGGAGTGGTCGAATTCGATAAAAATAGAATTGCTATTTCAATCGAAGAAAAACCCGCCAAGCCCAAGTCTAGATTTGCCGTTCCAGGCCTTTACTTCTACGACAATCAAGTAGTCGAAATCGCCAAAAACCTTAAGCCTAGTCCTAGAGGAGAATATGAGATTACAGATGTCAATAAGATCTACTTAGAAAAAGGTCAACTCAAAGTGGGTATTCTAGATAGAGGAACCGCTTGGCTTGATACAGGAACGCACAAATCTCTTATGCAAGCGGCACAGTTTGTTGAGGTAATTGAAGATAGACAAGGCCTGAAGGTAGGTTGCATTGAAGAAATTGCATTTGAACAAGGGTTTATTGATGCAACTCAGCTGGCAGAAATTGCCGAGCCATTGATTACAAGTGGATATGGCACTTACCTCCTCAACCTCATTGAGAATTCTGAGATATAATCATGCAGAGAAGCTTTGAAGATTTAACCACTCTTTTCAATGAATACCTTCATCAGTACTCTATTGGTGAAGAGCCGAAGGGTTTGTATGAACCGGCCCAATACATCCTCGATTTAGGTGGAAAACGCCTTCGTCCGATTCTGGTTTTGGCTGCGTGCGAACTCTACGGAACAGCCGCCGAAGAGGCATTGCCTGCAGCACTTGCGGTTGAGGTATTCCACAACTTTTCATTGGTACACGACGATATTATGGACAAGGCCCCCATGCGCAGGGGGAAATCTACGGTGCATGAAAAATGGAATCTCAACACGGCCATTCTTAGTGGAGATGCCATGTTGGTTGAAGCCTACCGCTTACTTTGCGAAGCACCCCAAGCCTTGATTCCAGAATTGCTCTACTCCTTCTCAGCTATGGCTCGGCAACTTTGCGAAGGCCAGCAATTAGATATGGAATTTGAAGAAAGAACCCAGGTAAGTACTTCAGAATATTTAGAAATGATTGAAGGCAAAACCTCCGTTCTTATCGGATGCGGACTTCAACTGGGCGGCATTATTGGCGGGGGCAAAGAAGACGCACTCAATCACCTATATACTTTCGGTCTTGAGCTAGGACTGGCCTTTCAGATTATGGATGATTGGTTGGATTGTTTCGGAGATTCCAAATTAACGGGGAAGCAAACAGGCGGAGATATCTTAACGGGCAAACACACTTTGCTGCATATTCTGGCGAAAGAGAATAAAGACTTCGAAGTTAAGCTATCTGACGCTCTTTCCTTAACCAATCCCGAGCAAAGGGTACAATCTGTTAAAGATATATTCATACAATCAGGTGCTGCCGAGGCTTGTAAAGCCAAAGCACAACAATTGTATCAATCTTCGCTGGCTCATTTAGATAAAGCCATTCCGAAAGGCGTTAACTCTGATCCTTTGAAACAATTTGCCTATTCCTTGGTAGAAAGAAACTTCTAAATGGCCTTCCGCAATGCCTAGCTCTGAAGATTCATTTAATGCCATATTGGATTTAGTTGCTCACCAATTGTCGAAAGACCTCAACCACTCTTTTAGTGCAGAACCCTTGCTACTTTCTCAGGAGCTCGCTCTTTATTGCGAAGGACTAAGTAAATCGGGTTATTCTAAGATTGCCCAAACGCTATATAAAGTAGATGTCTCTGAAGATGTTCTAATCACAGAGGTTCAAGAAAGAACCCACGAGTCTGAGGCACAGCTCTTGGCCCGAATCATCCTTAAAAGAGAGCTTCAGAAAGTCTTATTCCGGCTTTCACATGCGAATATGGGCTTAGAAGAATACATAAATCGCATTCTTTCTCCCTAGCATAATCTTGCTATGCTGCCTACCTTTGAATGGTTCTTTTCCACTTAGGGAGAAAGTAGAAAAAGAACTGCCTTAACCTTTTGATTCAATTCGCTAATTATTATGAGTACCGATAAGAAATATCAAAACTTAAAGGAATTCTATCCTTTCTATTTAAAAGAACACAGCAATAGCACAAGCCGAAAGCTGCATTTCATCGGTACAGGCCTAACTCTCTTTTCTCTAAGCCTTGGATGTATTTTTCTCGATTGGAGATACTTTGTAGCGGCTCCTTTGTTTGGATATGGATTTGCTTGGATTGGACATTTCTTCTTTGAGAAAAACAAACCCGCCACCTTTCAATATCCTGGATTTTCTTTAGCCTCAGACTTTATTCTCTTTTTCGATCTCCTTAGAGGAAAGGGGAAATTCTAATCTTCTTTTTCTCCTGCGCCTTCGTATAGAGTGTCTACGGTATGGGCATTCAGTCCTTTTTCGCGAAGCCATCGGGCCAAGGTCTTTTTAAATCCGTGCGTAACGTAAATATTCTCCGCTTCGGTTTGCCGAACGGCCCAATTCAATCCTTCCCAGTCTGCGTGGTCAGACAAAATAAATCCTCGGTCGTACGATGCCATCCTTCCCTTTCCTCTTACGCCCATCCAACCCGATGCGAATGCGGTGGAAATAGGCCCAAGCTTTTGCTGCCATTCTTCAGTTAAGAAGGAAGACGGGCACATAATAATGGCTCCTTTTAACTCCTTTAAGTCGCGAACCGATTGAATGGGAGTAGTTTCTGGAAGTCTAATTCCCTGTTGGCGCAATACTCGATTAAGCTCTTCTGTAGTAGGAGCCGTAAATATGGGGCCGATGTCTGAGTTCAAATGATGCAATAGACGCTGCGCCTTGCCCAATGAATAGGAACACAATACACTGGTAATTCCGTTTTCTCTATTGTCTCGCCACCATTGGTCTATTTCTGCATGCACAATGGAGGGCTTGGGCCAATGATAAATGGGCATTCCGAAAGTAGACTCCGTTATGAAGTGATGGCATCGCACGGCTTCAAAGGCTTGTGAAATTCCATCTTCCTCTATCTTATAATCGCCGCTGATTACCCAAACTTCTCCTTTGTATTCGACCCGAATTTGCGAGGAGCCTGGGATATGTCCCGCAGGATGAAAACTAAACTGTACTCCATTCTCAACAAGTACTTCTCCATATTCAACCGTTTGTATAAAAGCTTTAGGAATTCGGTGTTGTATGGCGGGAGCAGCATCTTTATGTGTTAAATAAACCGTATGGCCATAACGAGCATGATCGGCATGGCCGTGAGTTATAAGCGCTTTTTCTACCGCTTTCCATGGATCGATATATACATCCGCCCTCGGACAATAAATCCCGTTGTCATTAAAAACGATAAGTGCCATTTTGCTTGCTTAATTTAGCCCAAAATTAAAGTATGGAAAAGTCGATTACGAGCAATACGGCTCCCAAAGCAGTAGGGGCCTATCCCCATGCCAGAAAGGTAGGTGACTTATTGTTTCTTAGCGGAGTTGGTCCAAGAGTAGCACAATCGGGGCCACATGACTCTGCCGTTCCGGGTTTAGAGCTCGACCACAATGGCAATTTTAAGTCGTTTGATTTTGAAGCACAAGTGCATTCTGTATTCGCCAATGTAAAAGCAATACTAGAAGCTTCAGGAAGTGATTGGGAAAAACTGGTAGACATTACCGTCTTTTTAGTGGATATGAAAAGAGATTTTCACACTTTCAATCGCATCTATGCGGAGTATTTTACAAACAATCAGCCCTGTAGAACTACCCTAGCCATTAACGCCCTTCCTACTCCTATTGCTATCGAATTAAAATGCATTGCAACTCTATAATCTCAATAATCACTTCATGGAAAACGTAAATATTGCTCAACTAGAAGATATCAGCGGCCAAATACTCACATGGGTTATGCTAAGAGGCCCACACGTCTTTCTTGCCATTGTGGTTCTTTTGGTAGGTCTTCAGATCATCAAGAAGATGATTAAACTGATGGGACGCATTTTCGACAAAAGAGAAATGGACCCCACTCTTAAGCCTTTTCTAAGCAGTCTTGTTGGCATTATTCTTAAGGCCATGCTCCTCATTTCTGTGGCCTCTATGGTTGGAATTGAAACCACTTCCTTTGTAGCTATCCTAGGAGCAGCAGGTTTGGCCATTGGTCTTGCACTTCAAGGTACACTTCAGAATTTTGCAAGCGGGGTTATGATTTTGATATTTAAACCTTTTCGCGCAGGAGATTTCATTGATGCTGGTGGCCACAAAGGAACCGTTAGCGCCATCGAAATCTTTAACACCAAACTGCTAACTGTACAAAATCGATTGATCATCATTCCAAACAGCGCTATTACTTCGAGTAGCATTGTCAATTTTTCTACTATGGATACGGCCAGAGTAGATTTTACCATAGGGATAAGCTATACCAGCAATATTAAAACTGCCAAAGACATTATTGAGCGTATTTATTTAGCTGATCAGAGAGTTTTAAAAGATCCTGCGCCTATGGTTGCGGTTTCCAATCTGGGCAACAGCAGTGTAGACCTAACCGTTCGTTGTTGGGTGGCGGCTCCTGATTATTGGGATGTATTCTTCCACTTTAACGAGCAATTTAAGATTGAGCTAGAAGCAGGAGGAATTAGTATTCCTTTCCCACAAATGGATGTTCACTTAATAAAGGAGTAAACTCAACCTTTTACTCGCCTTACACTAAGGTTCATTTCAGAGAAGCACTCTACTTCTTTGGAATGAACCTTTTTCATTTTCTTCCCACCGCTTCTCTTTCATTTTTTGTTAGCCACCTTTTTTTCCTTCCTCACAAAGCCTAGATGCTCTAAAGGTTCTAGCCAAGAATCACAGGCCTTTTCTGCCCATTCAACCTATTCCGAAAAAGGGTAAACCCTGATATAAGTCAGCTTTTAGGGTGATATTAATCATTCGCCTCAAAAAGGCCTCCGAATAGCTTTGCTCTCATCGAATACATCCATCCCATGAGCGCTATTTACCTTCTTATTGCCGTCAGTTTATTGGTGGCTCTGGGCTTTTTAGCCGCCTTTTTATGGAGTGTAAGAGATGGGCAATACGATGATTCTGTTAGTCCCTCCGTTCGCATCCTTTTGGAAGACGGACCCAAGAAAGAAAACAATTCCAATTCAGTTAAATAATCAAACCTATGCAGATCGAAAAGTTCCAATACGACAACACCATTGTTCGGAATTTTACTGTAGCCGCCATTCTTTGGGGCACTGTTGGCTTTCTCGTTGGGCTCTATGTAGCTCTTGAGTTAGTTTATCCGAGTTTAAACCTCAACCTTCCTTGGCTCACCTTTGGGCGATTGAGGGCTTTGCATACCAACGCGGTAATCTTTGCCTTTGTTGGAAATGCCATGTTTGCGGGAGTATACTATTCGCTGCAACGCCTTTTAAAGGCCAGATTGGCCAGCGATCTTTTAAGCAAAATTCATTTCTGGGGATGGCAGCTGATCATTGTTGCTGCAGCTATAAGTTTACCCCTAGGCTATACTACTTCTAAAGAATACGCCGAACTCGAATGGCCCATCGATATTGCCATTGCACTGGTTTGGGTAGTCTTCGGTGTAAACATGATATGGACCATCCTCAAGCGCAGAGAGCGTCACCTTTATGTAGCCATTTGGTTCTATATCGCCACCTTCATTACGGTTGCTGTTTTACACATTGTAAATAGCCTTGAGCTACCCGTTTCTGGAATGAAGAGTTATTCGCTCTTCGCCGGTGTGCAGGATGCTTTAATTCAATGGTGGTACGGTCACAATGCTGTGGCTTTCTTCCTTACCACTCCTATTCTAGGATTGATGTACTACTTCGTTCCCAAGGCGGCCAACCGTCCTGTGTATTCGTACAAACTCTCCATCATTCACTTCTGGGCTCTTATCTTCCTATATATATGGGCGGGTCCTCACCACCTTTTGTATTCTTCTTTACCCGATTGGGCTCAAAGCTTAGGCACTGTATTCTCCATTATGCTTATTGCTCCTTCTTGGGGTGGTATGATTAACGGATTGCTTACCCTTAGAGGGGCTTGGGATAAAGTGCGCGAAAGTTCTGTACTGAAGTTCTTCGTTGTAGCCATTACGGCTTACGGTATGTCTACTTTCGAAGGACCCATGCTCTCTTTAAAGAGCGTAAACGCCATAGCCCACTTTACCGACTGGATTCCGGCCCACGTACACATTGGCACCTTAGGTTGGAATGGCTTTTTAATCTTTGGTATGATCTACTGGTTGATCCCCAGAATGTATAAGACCAGTCTATTCTCTGAAAAGCTTGCCAACGCGCACTTCTGGATTGGCACCATGGGTATTCTCTTCTGGGCACTTCCTATGTATGTAGCCGGATTTACACAGAGCCTAATGTGGAAAGACTTCAATCCAGATGGCACCTTGGTGTATGGTAACTTTTTAGACACTGTTACTCAGATCATCCCAATGTATGCCCTCAGAGCCTTTGGAGGTACTTTATACCTCATTGGAATGATTCTTCTAATTGTGAATGTGTTGCGCACCGTAGCTACGGGCAAGCTTATTCGAAATGAAGAGGCCGAAGCCCCGGCATTAGAAAAGGTGTACAAAGAGCACAGTGGTGAGCACTGGCACCGTTGGATTGAGCGCAATCCACTTAAACTTGCCCTCTTTAGCCTTTTTGCCATCCTCATTGGTGGTATAGTAGAATTTGTGCCTACAGCCATGATTGAAAGCAATATTCCTACCATAGACAGTGTAAAACCCTATACCGCACTTGAGCTAGAGGGTAGAGATATTTATATACGAGAGGGCTGCAATGCTTGCCATAGCCAAATGGTGCGCCCGTTCCGTTCTGAAGTGGTTCGCTACGATCCTTTACACCAGCAGTACAGTATGGCGGGTGAATATGTATATGATCACCCACACCTTTGGGGTTCTAAGCGCACAGGTCCAGATCTACACAGAGTAGGTGGAAAATATTCGAATAGCTGGCACTACAACCATATGTTGGAACCCGTGAGCATGAGTCCGAGATCTATTATGCCTCGCTACCCTTGGCTCTTTAGTACCGAGGATCACGATGCTTCTTTGAATACCTCTTTGACCAAAAAGAAACTAGAGGCTATGAAAACACTGGGAGTGCCGTATGAGGATGAATACATTGAACAATGGGAAAGCCATTTGAGCGAGCAAGCCAATGCGATTGCCGCAGACCTCAACCTGAATCCTGATATTCAGGTGGATTCCAACGAGGAAATTATAGCCCTCATTGCCTATCTACAAAGACTCGGCATGGATATTAAGCAAAGTGGAACACAAACAGCAAGCAACCCATAATCATGAGCAAGTTCGCTAAACAAGCCATGGCGTCTATGGAGGGAGTAGAAGTATTCCCTCTGATAAGCCTACTGATTTTCTTCTCCTTCTTCATGCTCTTGGGCTTGTATGTATGGAAAAGAGACAAGCAATTCTATAATAAAATGAGTGAATTGCCATTGAACAACGATCAAACACAAGACTAATGAAACGCAACCTTATCTTTTTAGCAATGAGCTTGGCAAGCTTTCCTGCCCTTGCCAAAGACGGACGAGCCATTGTAGATTTCTTCTCCAATCCGTATCAATGGGGCTTTTTAATTGCTATGCTCTTCTTGAGCTTGGCGCTCTATGTTGTAAATAAAGCATTAAACACCATTCGAGAAATCTCAGCCCCAAAAGCCATTGAAGATCCTTCCGTTGCCGCTGTAGAGGCCGCCACTGAAGAGAAGCCCAGAAGCTTTATGCAGATTCTTACCGATGCCAAACCCATTGAGAAAGAAGCCGATATTCTACTGGATCACGACTACGATGGCATTCACGAATTAGACAACAGCCTTCCGCCTTGGTGGCTGTACGGATTCTACCTTTCTATTGTCTTTGCCTTTATCTATATGATACGCTTCCACATTATGGGTGGGCCTTCTTCTGAAGATGAATTTAATACCGCTATGGCAGAAGGCCAAGCGGAGGTAGATGCCTATTTGGCCTCAGCCAAGGATCTAATAGATGAAAACTCTGTATTTCTGTTAACCGATGCCGGTAGAATTGCTTCGGGTAAAAAGATCTTCGATGAAAAATGCGTTTCCTGCCATCTTGCCGATGGAGGTGGATTGGTTGGCCCCAACCTTACAGACGATTACTGGCTACATGGCGATGGTATCAAAGAGGTCTTCTCTACCATTAAATACGGCGTTCCTTCAAAGGGTATGATCGCTTGGAGGGTGGAATTGAATCCGGGGGCTATGCAGGAAGTGGCGAGCTATGTATTGAGTCTAAGAGGCACTACGCCAGCCAATCCTAAGTCTCCAGAAGGTATTCTGATAGAACCAGCTAAAGAGGTTCAAACTCCAGATACAACTGAATCCGTGGATTCTACAAACATCTCTGAAACCGCCACAATACAAGAATAATGTCAACTTCAGAATTCAAGGAAGGCGACGAGCCAAGCGATGAAAACAACTTTTACCGCGATGAGGCTTTTCGTGATTCACTTGGAACGATAAACGCAGACGGGAAGAGGAATTTCCTCTTCCCAAAAAAAGTGAGCGGCCGCTATATGAAGTGGCGCTCTGTGGTGGCCTATGTTCTCCTTGCCTTTTTGCTTATCGCCCCTTGGCTGCAAATTGGCGGTCAACCCTTCTTGATGTTCAATGTGCTGGAGCGCAAATTCTCCATCTTCGGCAACATCTTCTGGCCCCAAGATTCCTTTCTCTTGGTACTTGCCATGATTACCGGAATTCTATTTGTTATTCTTTTTACTGTTATTTATGGTCGTATTTTTTGTGGATGGATTTGTCCACAAACCATCTTTATGGAACATGTTTTCCGCAAGATTGAATACTGGATTGATGGTGATAGAGGTCAGCAAATGCGATTGGCAAACCTGCCTTGGAATGGAGAAAAGATCCGCAAAAGAGCTCTGAAGTATTTCATCTTTTTTATCATCTCTTTCATTATCGGGAATACCTTCCTCACCTACCTGATTGGCAGCCCCGAATGGTTTAAAATGGTTACCGATCCTCCGAGTGAACATATAGGCGGACTTGCTGCCATGGTTATATTCACGGGTTTGTTCTTCTTCATTTTCGCCTGGTTTCGCGAGCAGGTTTGTCTTATCGTTTGTCCTTACGGAAGACTACAAGGTGTTCTCCTAGACCGAAATTCTATTGTTATAGCCTACGACTACCTTAGAGGAGAAAAGCGGGCTCGATTTAAAAAGAACGAGAACAGAGAAGAAGCCAAAAAAGGAGCCTGTATAGATTGCAATCAGTGTGTAGATGTATGCCCTACCGGTATCGACATTCGCAATGGCACTCAGTTAGAATGCATTAATTGCGCGGCTTGTATAGATGTGTGCGATAGCATTATGGAAAAGACCCATCAAGAAAAAGGACTGATCCGCTATGCTTCGGAGAGCATGATTCACGACAAAGAAAAATTCCGCTTTACTCCACGCGTTATTGCCTATTCTGCTGTACTGGTGGTTTTAATGACAGTGATGGGCTTTCTGTTGAGAAGCAGAGAAAGCATTGAGGCTACCATTCTTCGCACCCCAGGTATTCTCTATCAAGACAGAGGTGAAAACAATTACAGCAATCTCTATAATTTCAAAATTATCAATAAGAGCGTAGAGACTTTACAGGTGGAAGTAAAAGTGTTAGAACCTGCCGGAAGGATGGAATTCATTGGTACACCCAATATGGATATCGAGATTCAAGAACTTGCCGAAGGCAGCTTCTTCCTCTACCTCAACAAAACAGACTTAAGCGGTGCAAATACCAATGTGCAGTTTGGCGTTTATGTCAATGGCGTTCTCACAGAAACATTGGAATCGAACTTTAACGGACCTAAAAAATAAGCTATGAAATTCAATTGGGGACATGGCATTGTGTTGGTTTTGGTGCTCTTCGGATTGTGGATTGGCACCATGGTTTATCTGACTACTCAGCATCCGATAGATTTGGTAACCGAGAACTATTACGATACCGAAGAGTCTTATCAAGAGCGGCAGCTGCGCAGTGAGCGAGCCAGCCAACTGATAGAGAAAATAGAGATAAAGCAAGAAGAAGGAAGCCTAGCCATTCAATTTCCATCTAACTTAAAGCCCGAGGCCATTGTGGGTTCAGTTACCTTCTACAATCCGAGGGATAAAAAGCTAGATTTTGAAGTAGCCTTGCAAAATGGCAGCTTAAGTCAGCGGATTGATATCTCTAGCATTGCCCACGGCAAGTGGACTATTAAGATTGATCTCCCCGGCGATCAGGGCTATTATTTTGAGGAAACCCTTTTTCTATAAAACACTATGAATCTCTGGATTGCCTTTAGCCTGGGTTTGGTTGGAAGTCTGCACTGCGCAGGCATGTGTGGGCCCATTGCGCTTGCTCTTCCTATTGGTAAACGAGATACTTGGGGAAGGTTTCAGGGTATTTCGCTCTACAGCCTTGGAAGAATACTTACCTACGGCTTCATAGGCCTGCTCTTTGGTTTGTTTGGAAGGGGATTGGCTTTGGCTGGATGGCAACAAGGGGTGAGTATTGCGGCAGGAAGCGTTATGATTCTCTCCGTTCTTCTTCCTTCTAAACTTACTCAAGGTTTTCGCATTACTGCTCCCATTTCAAGGCTTACACAGAAACTTAGAAACACAATGCTGCGCTTTATGCAAAAAGACAGCAATACCGCTCTCTTTGGCTTCGGACTACTCAACGGAATGCTCCCTTGTGGATTGGTTTATATGGCGGTATTAGGAAGCTTGGCTAGTTCACATCCTATTCAAGGAGCCGCCTTTATGGCTTTCTTCGGATTAGGTACAGTACCCATGATGGCCACGGTCATTGCGGCCAGTCAATGGGTTTCTGGCAGATTGCGTGCAGGATTTCGCAGATGGATTCCGGTCTTTGTGGTGGTCGTTGGTGCCCTCTTTGTTTTGCGTGGAATGGGATTGGGCATTCCCTATCTCAGTCCTCCCAATGGCGCCCTTGCGGTAGAGCAAAAGGCCTCTTGTCATTAGGCTGTAAGGCTCAAGCTTCCAACTAAATGGGCCGCGCACTCTTGTGCACTTTCAAGCTTTAAGAAAAATGTAAAGGGAGATAGACGGCTGCGGAGAAAACCTTCGTATCGAAGGCAGAACCCATCCACCTTAAGCGCCCGTAGTTACAAAATACTCAGCCATTCTTAGCAGGCAAAACAAGGCAAAGGCCAGCGAAGCCTTTAGAAAAAAGCGCTTCCGATTGGGCTTTTCCAATGGTTTAATTAAAAGTATCTGCAAGCCTTTGAGCAATTTATCGCGGTGCAGAAATAGAATGAAGACAATAAGTAATTGGTAAAGAATTGCCGCTTTCAATGCTCCTTGATTTACCTCATAAAAGAAGTCTTGCAGTATTACATTGATTAAAATCGTTGTGGTAAAAAGGCATCCGAGCAGTCGAGTGGAGCGAAAGAAAAGGAGAATAGCCCCCGTTATTTCGAGCATTCCGATGCTGAGGACAAAGCTTCGTGAATACCCATAGAAGGCCCACATTAGCTCCATTCCGCTTAGCTCCTGTACTGTTTTGTCTATTTCAGCGCACCTTCAAACTGAATCCATTTACCAAAACCATAGACCAGCATGGCCATAACCACCACCCAAGTGGTTGCCGTTTCTAAAATCTCCCATTTGTCTTGTGCTGAAAGCTTCATTTATGCTGGAAATACTCCTTTAAACTTCAATGCATTCTCTATGTGTTTGAGGTGGTGCTCGGCATGCCAAGCGTAAAGACCACAGGCTTGGGCAAGGCTAAACTCACGTCCCGACTCAGGGTGGATGTATTTGCGTTGGAACTGCTCAGCACTGAGATTCTTTAAAATTAAAACCCATTTGCCGTGCACAGCCGAAATAATCTGCAAAGAATAACGGAGATCACTTTCGTTGGAATCAATGAGCTTGGCCCATTCGGCCTCCAAATAGGGTCGTATGGTTGGTAGCTCTTCTGTTAGGGTAAGCTTAAAGCGGATGAGACTGTTCATATGACTGTCTGCACAATGGTGCACCACTTGTTTTATAGACCAAGACCCGGGCCTGTACATCCATTCTAAGTCTTGTGTAGATAATGACTCCACTAGGCGAAGAAGATCTTGAGGGAATCGCTCTAAGGTTTCAATCCACTCAGAGATTTGAAGATCGCTAGGAGAATCAACGGACTTATACCGACCAATGGGAAACCGTAAGTGTAGATCAGACATGCAGAAGGGTTAAATAAAGAAAGTATACGATAAGCAATCACCAAGATAGTTTTTCTATTCAGCAAAAAAGAAGCAGGTCGCGGAAATCCATTCGAAAGATTGCAATAAGCCAGTGGATTGAACAGTAGAGCCTACTTAGGATCTAAGCATCGTGCTGCAAACCTCGCATCAGAAGCCATAGGAAAGCCACAAAAAGATGAAAAGAAGGAGAGAGAAGGAAGAGGAAAGAAACCCGTATGCTTCCCATTCAAAGAGCAGATGGTTGCCTTGGAAAATAGAGAATTAAGGATTCACAACTGATACTGAAAAAGTAGTTTGCCCCTCGGTTTAGATGGAAGAAAGAATGCTCAGAAGAGACAAGGAAAAGAAGAGAATGGCGCCCTTTCTTCACAGTATTTAGAACCGATTGAGAAGGATTGGATTCAAAGCCTGCAAGGCTTGGCGGCAAAGCAACACAAAGACAAGCCTATTCGTACTGCTATAGAACCCATAGAGCGTAGCATTGCATTGAAACCGCTTCGAATGGGCTTCAAAGAGTGCAAGCATTGGAGACAGTCCGCGAAGGATTGGCTTCGAAGCGTTTACCCATTGCGTTCAAAGGGCGAAGGATTGGAGACGAAGCCTGTTCTATTGCGTGCAGACTGCGAAGGATTGGAGACGAAGCGCGTTCCGTTGGATTCGAAGCGTGTTCCATTGCGTTCAATCAATGTAAGGATTGGATGCAAACGCTAATCTATTGGCTTCAAAGAGTGCAAGCATTGGAGACGAAGGCTGTAAGGCATGCGTACGAAGAGTGTAAGGAATGCAAGAGAACCATTTTCCATTGGGTTCAAAGAGCGCAGGATTGGGTGAACCCAACGATGGCTTTCCAAAGTCTGAAACAGTCTTCGTGAAAAACGATAAACCACTATATTTTAAGTATTTATAAATAACACCCCTCCATTAACCCAAGGACGAAAACGCGGGCAGGTAAGGGTGCTTTGGGGATATGAGGCCTGAGTTGATACTAAAAAACACACCCCTAAATCCCCTCTCGAGAGGGGACTTTTTAATTGCGCTATACTTACTGCTATCTCTCCAAATCATTCATCATTGCACTACACACCCCTAAATCCCCTCTCGAGAGGGGACTTTTATGTTCTGCATTTGGGGCTTGGCTTGAAATAAAAACCACCTGCACGCTTTCTTACTTAAAATCAGTGAGAAAAGTATACATTCCATTTCCGATAGAAAGCCAAGAGTAAATGGAGATAAATAAATTGAAACCCAGAAAGGCACTGAACAAAGCCTATTTAAAGGTTAAGCCCAATAGGACAGAAATAGAAGGTTTCAAAACCAATCTTATTCAATTACTAGACAGAACTAATGATACAGAATCAGAAGAATTCCACAAGAATCTTGTTATTGACTTTCTCAAAAAGACGTATTACGATCCTAAACACTTCGTGAATACCAAAGGCAGAAATGACCTTGTAATACATAATGGAGATAAAGCAAACAGCAGCGTTGGAGTAATCATTGAAGCAAAAAAGCCAACGAATAAAAGCGAGATGGTGACTTTGGAAAAGCTGAATACTAAAGCTTTTCAGGAATTGGTGCTCTACTATTTAAGGGAAAGAATTACCCAAAATAACTTCGAAGTCAAACACGTCATTATTACCAACATCTATGAATGGTTCATTTTTGATGCAAGGGTATTCGATCGGTATTTCGCCCAAAATAAAAGCTAGTCCAGCAGTTTAATGACTTTGAAGCGGGGCGTTTGGCAGATAGTAAAACTGAATTTTTCTACAAGCAAATTGCAGAACCTTTTATTGCAGATATCCAAACAGATATTGAATTTACCTACTTCCATTTGCAAGAATATCAAAGGCCTCTACGCAATGAGGACAAAACAGACGACTATAAACTGATTGCACTTTTTAAACTTCTTTCTCCTGCACACTTATTAAAACTTCCATTCAATAACGACAGCAACAGTCTCGACAAACGATTTTACAGCGAGTTACTGCATATCATTGGCTTAACTGAAACCAAAGAAGGAAGCAAAAAGCTAATTGAACGGAACAAAGCAGGCGAGCGGCTTACAGGCACCATTCTAGAGGATGCTATTATTCAGCTAGACAGTTTAGACAAAATAAGCCGCTTAGAACGATCAAGTCAATTTGGCAACTCTCAAGAAGAAAAGCTTTTCAATGTGGCTCTTGAACTTTCCATTACATGGATAAACCGCCTTCTATTTCTAAAGCTACTAGAAGCTCAACTCCTTACTTACCACAAAGGCGACAAATCGTATTCGTTTCTGAATCAGGATAAAATCAAAAGCTACGATGATTTAAATAGTTTGTTCTTTCAGGTTTTGGCCAAAAAACACGACCAAAGAAACAAAGATGTTATTCAAGTATTTGAGAAGGTTCCCTATCTCAACTCCTCCCTCTTTGAGCCAACAGACATTGAGCAGGTAACGCTTTTTATTAGCAATCTAAGAGACGACAAAAGCATACCTATTATTTCGTCTACCGTTTTGAAAGACCAGCATGGCAAAAAGCGAAAAGGGAAATTGCATACGCTTGAATATCTTTTTGAATTTCTTAATGCTTATGATTTCAGTAGTGAAGGTTCAGAAGAGATACAAGAAGAAAACAAATCGCTCATCAATGCTTCTGTACTTGGACTGATTTTCGAAAAAATAAACGGCTACAAAGACGGTTCATTTTTCACGCCCGGATTCATTACCATGTATATGTGCCGCGAAACCATTCGCAAAGCCATAGTACAAAAATTCAACGAATCCACTCCTCCCTTCTTGAGAGGAGCCGAAAGTAAAACTCCCCTCTTGAGAGGGGTTGGGGGTGTGTCTCAGAACCCAAACAAAACCGAAGACCCGTCTCCCCAACGCAACCAAAACCAAGTCGCCACCAAAAGAAAAATCATTCCCTACAATCCAAGGCTCAAAGAACTAGCCAGAGAGCTTCGGAATAACAGTACCAAATCAGAAATTATCCTTTGGAAGGAATTAAAAGGAAAATTTGAAGGCAAATATGATTTCCACCGTCAAAAACCATTAGATGAATTCATTGCAGATTTCTTCTGCCATGAATTAAAATTGGTAATTGAACTAGATGGTGCCTCGCATGATTGGGAAGAAACACAGCAAAAGGATTTTCTAAAAGAGTGCAGACTAAATGAATTAGGCCTCAATGTATTGCGCTTCCCAGATTTGGATATTTTTAAGCACTTGGAAAGCACATTGGATACGATTCGATTGTATGTTGATGGATTTGAAAGAGGGGATCTTTCTGGGTTTAGGTATGAGGACACACCCCTAAATCCCCTCTCAAGAGGGGACTTTTCAGTAAACGATACAGCATCAAATCTGCAGACTGGAGACTTTTCAATACAAGACACACCCCTAAATCCCCTCTCGAGAGGGGACTTTTAAAGCTCCGCATTTTGGCCTTTGATTGCAACAAAAAAGAACATTAATTAAAAGCCAGTTCACACAAGCTCGTATTGTTCATAGTTAGAGTTTCTGTCTTGGTGCAGCCATCTTCTTTCTTAGAGGGCACGCAGCTGAAAATGCCGTTTTCAAATGAAGGAACACAATCAGATTCATTCTGACGTATACAAACCACCGACCGCATGCCATCGAGTCGAGCGTAGCGGGTGTTCAGCTCCACCACCTCTAGGGCAGCCATGGCTGTATGTGATCCATCCATACCTACAATAAAGTAATCTGTACCCCCCTTGTGTTCGTTAGACTTCAATTCAAAATCTCGGAATTGATATCCAGGTTTGAACTGCTTTAACTCATTGATGTAGTCCGACAGTATGGCGTCGGTTAAAGCCAAAGTATCGCCCTCGCATACCACAATAAAACTCAGATTCGAATGGATTGTAGTTGTTTTGGATTCCACTTCCAGGCCTTCGCCATTTTTTAGCGGGATCTTTGAATGGCTTGTATTGAAAAAACTCAAGGCTGAAATTGAAAAGAGTAGAATGATTTTCATGGTAATAGGAAGGCTTGATTGAGTTATAGCGATAATCTACTTGGTTATAGATTGGGTTACTGATCGAATTTCTTTCCTCTGATTGACAACATAACAAAGCCTGCGATAGGCGTTAGAAATATTGACACAAGAAATATGGGGCCTGCTCGCCATCCATTCTGATGACTTTTGTATGCTATGTAAGCACACAAGATAAAATAAAGTCCTTGCATGTGTTTGGATGTTTTGTTTGTTAAACTTGCCACATTTATAAAGGAGTGCAATGATTTTCTTAGTATTAGAAAGGCTTGATCCAGTTGTTCTAATGTAAGTAAATTATTCTAATACTTATTCCATTCTGTAAGCACGTCGCAGCCATTGAGCTTCTTGATAGAACAGGTCTATTTTCTCAAAGAGAATAGAGGGCTAATAAAAAGTATATCCCTCATCTAGTATGCCGGATAGACCGAAAATAATGAAGGTAAAAGACAGATTTCATTGCATTTAGTCACTCCAAAAGAACGGCAAAGGCATGACAATACGCATTTAAGCTAGCTTCATCCTATCCTTCTTGATTCTTGTAGGTGAATGCAAAGAATAGTTAGTCAGAAAAACACATCGAACCCATTGCATTGCCTATTTCTTAGACTCTATGTCCTAGAGAAAGACCGTACTTTTATGCATCTAAATGGCATAATTATAGTTTATATAGAAATACAGAAAGTATGAAAGCATTCAAGCGCTGCATTTGCAGGCTCATTTAGCTTTACTCATCTGATATTCTACTTTTTACAGAACCCGAAATGAAAAACAACCTACTCGCTCTTTCCATAAGCATTCTCTGCAGCGCCGGCCTTTTTGCCCAAACCATCAGCGGTCAGCTTTCTTTACTGGCCAATCAGAGCATTCGACTAGAAGGTTTCAACGGACTGAAAACCTATCCAATTTCAAAATCTTCTTTAGACGGCAAGGGTAACTTCCAACTCAATTATTCCCTTTCAGATAAGGGCGTAGCCTATCTTATTTCAGCCGACGACAAACCCTTGTTTGTAATTTTAAGTGGGGAAGACATTGAAATAGTGGGCGAAGCATTGAGCTATACCGAAACCATTAAGGTAAAGAAAGGCGCTGAAAACCTTGCTTTTGAACAATACGCAGAAGAACATCCAAAAAGAGAACAGGCCTTAAGTGCTTGGGCTTTTTTGGAGAAGATATATAGCGGAGACTCCCTATTTTCTGTGCAAACGGTGCCTAGCAAGGCTATTCAACAAGAAAGAAAACGCATTCAAGAAGAAGACGCCCTTTTTATAAACAGCCTTCCAAAAGAAAGTTATGTGCGCTGGTTTCTTCCCACCCGCACTTTGGTAAGCTCTGTTTCTACCATTGCCCAATACAGAGCAGAGGAAATTCCAGCAACCATTGAGGCCTTCCGCAAATTGGATTATGCCGATCAACGCTTATACAAAAGTGGACTGTTCAAAGATGCCATTGAAAGTCATTTTTGGCTGTTGGAAAACAGCGGACTCCCATTGGATTCGGTCTTCGCAGAAATGCATGTGTCTATAGATGCCATGATGGATTTTCTTATCCGCGATGAAAAGAAACTCAATGAGGTAACCGATTATCTCTTTGATCTGTTAGAGCGCCACAGCCTGTTTCAGGCTTCTGAATACCTAGCGCTAAAAGTTTTAAATGAAGTGAGTTGCACCATAGACAATGATCTGGCCAATCAGCTCGAAACCTATAGGGCTATGAAAAAGGGAAATATCGCCCCAGACCTCCTGTTCAGTGGAGAGAACATTGTTCCTGCCAATACGAAAGCATTTAAGAAATTAAGCGAGGTTCAAAGCCAATACACCTTGGTTGTTTTTGGTGCAAGCTGGTGCCCGAAGTGCAACGAAGAGCTGCCTGAAATTGCCAAGCTCTATCCGAATTGGAAAACACAAGGCGTAGAAGTGGTCTTTGTTTCCCTAGACGAAGAGCCCGTCGAATACAAGAAATTCGCATCCAGTTTTCCTTTCTTCTCCACCTGCGATTTCAAGAAGTGGGAGAGCGAAATGGCCACAAGTTATTATGTCTTCGGAACTCCAACCATGTATTTACTCAACAACAAAAGAGAAATCTTGCTTCGTCCGAATTCTGTAAAACAGATGGACAGTTGGGTAGACTGGTATTTGGTACAAGGAAATCTATAACAGAGAGCAAAAAAAAGGTTCAAACCGAAGCTTGAACCTTTTACAGTGGAGAATATCGGAGTCGAACCGATGACCTCTTGCATGCCATGCAAGCGCTCTAGCCAGCTGAGCTAATCCCCCGTTAGATTTCGACAAAAGTAAGTGTCCCAATTGACTTAGACAATAGTTTACTTATTGCCATCAAAAGTAAAAGCGCTCAACCCTTTTAGGCTTTTTTACGTTATGGAGAAAACCACTAATTATGAAAAAAAGCTACCTCACACTTATTGTAGGTTCAGCCCTAATCGGATCTATGATCTCACAGGCCAATTCTGGAGGCTCAATTGCGGGAAGATCGGGTTCTGAAGCCAGTAATTCAAACACTTGTGCCTCTTCCTCCTGCCATTCAGGTCCTGCAGCAGGCGCAAATCATTCTGTGAGTATACAATCGAATATTCCTGCATCAGGCTATGTTCCTGGAGCCACCTATCAGATTGATATTGTAGTAGACGACCTCAACGATGTAGCAAGCCTTGTTGGTTTTACAGCCAGCGTAGAAGATGGCAATGGCAATCATATAGGAAGTCTTGCGGGCTCTTCCAGTTCCAGTCTCACTTTCGGTAATCCGAATTTTGTTACCCATTCCTTTTCAGCCACCACTTTACCAAGTATGGGTAGGTCTTTCCGCTTTGATTGGACTGCTCCTTCAACGGCTACCGCCCCTTCGAGCGTGAAAATTTATACAGCCGTTAATTTCTGTAATGGGAATGGAAATACCTCTGGAGACATTGTACAATTAGCGAATGAAACCATTGCAAAGGGTTCAGGTGTGGGTCTAGAAGAGACTGAAATAGCTTTTAGCGCTTATCCCAATCCTACTCGTGAAAAACTCAATCTCAAGCATGCAGCCGATTTAATAGGAGGCCACTATCGCTTATACGATATGAGCGGAAAGCTTGTGTTTGAGGAGAAGATTGTAGACTCAGAAGGGCATTTAGATCTCAGTTACCTAAAGAGGGCTACTTATATTCTAAGTATAGAAAAAGAAGGTCGAAGAGCACACAAAGAGATGATACAAAAAGAAGATTAAAATATAAAGGCTCCCACGGGAGCCTTTTTTTATTGAATGCGCTTAATATCTAGAACGGGCAGCCAGCCTACTTGTCCGTCTGACAATCGGATCTCTTGCCATTCTTCTATTTGTTCTTCCAAGCTCAACTCAGTACCCTCATGCAACACAAAAATATCAGGGGCTTTCGTATTGGGAGCCGAGCGAACATATACATTGTCTGAAATTACTACGGCCTCTTTTATTGAAGAGTGCACTCCTGTATACAATCCCCAACAAAGGGCTGAAAGCATCACCAGAAGACCAAAAAAGGCAATGATGTAAAACTGTCCCGATCTCCTTTGGCGCGACCAAAGAATCCAGCCAATCAATGCTCCCCACAAAGAGAAAGACAAGAGAATAGCGAAGCCCATATGGCCTAACCAATGGGCCAAGCTCATGAAGTATCGCTCTACAAAAGGAATAGGAACGCTCTCGATCTCATCTACACGCAAGGAGCGGGTAAGAGCCAAATTGAACTCGGCATCTCTATGTTTAGGATCCACACTCAAAGCCATGCGGTAGGCCCATATAGATTCTCCCAATTCACCCGAGCGGAAGTAAGCATTGCCAAGGTTATAATAAAGATCCGCCGAATTCCAGCCCTCAGCCAATAAGCTATCGTAAGCAACAATGGCCTTTCTATAATCTTGTTGCTGAAAGTATGCATTGGCCGAATCGAAAGCAGCCTGTTGTGCGAAAAGTGAATTTGAAAATCCAAAGCTCAAGAAAAAGGCAAGGAGCATTATTTTCAGGGCACCCTCTAAATTCTTAAGTTGTTGAAGCAAGCGATCTTTAATCTGCAGGTTCGAAGACATGGGGGAATAGTGCATCACTTGAATATCAGTTCTAAGTTGAAGCAATTCTTTTGTTATTTCTGGATTTACTTTCAATTGCGAGAGTTTCAACTCAATCTGCTCTGCTTCCATCTGAGAAGCTTGCAGTCTAAACCGCTTTTGGAGATACTGTTCTAAAATCTTATTTATTTGCGTAGAAGCCGATTTGTCTTCCAGCGACTGCATCTTTCCGATCTCCTTGACTGCCAGTCTATACGCCTTTGAAGCCGCGCGCTCATAGTAATTGTGTTGGTTCTTTTTCTGGAAAGAACGCATAATGAGAAGAATAATGAAAACTAAAATCGGAAGGATGATGTTCATCCACATCCAAAGGGTTTTGGAACGATCTCCCTTTTTACTCCACGAATCCGTTTCCATAGCTATGAAGCGAATGTCTTTTCCCAAGGCACTCACACCTTGCTTTTCGGTCGAGCCGATATTCGAACTGACTTTTCCAGGTGAGGCCGCCCCTCCCTTTACAATAATTTCTTGTTCCGCAGTTTGAAGTTGGATGTACTGCTCCTTCTTGGGATCGAAATAAGACCAATCAATAGATGGAATTTTATAAGTGCCCTTGTAGCGAGGTACGAGTAGATATTCTACATATCGTTTTCCTTCAATGCCTCTACTTCCAATGCGGATGTCATCTTTTACAACAGGGTCAAAGACTTCAAACTCATTGGGGAATTCCAAGGTCGGAAACTCGATCATGGAGAGATTGCCCTGTCCTTTTATAGACATACGCAGACTTATACTCTCATCGGCATTTACTTCCGACTTACTCAAGTCTACATCCAACTGAAAACTGCCCACTGCTCCATTAAAAGAGCTGGGTTTGCCTTTGCTTGGAAGTGATTTTACATCAATGGATGGAGGGGCTACGGAAACCTCTTGATTGAAAATTTCCCCCACAGGCCTGCCGAAAATATCGCGGCGATTGGTGCGAATAACAGTGGGAATGGTGCACTCAAAATTTCCTTCAATCTTGGCATTCGAGAGTTGAGGAACCAATAAAACTCGGTTAAGAATAGCGGTGTTGTATCGCATTCCATTCAAAACCTCCTTTCCATAGCGCTCCTTATCGTCTACTTCTAACTTTTGAATATAATAGCCTCTATACTCGGGTTCCTTTACCTCCCGAGGCTGATCTACCTCCAAATAATAAAGAGTAAAATCCAATACAATGGGCTCGCCTACATAGACATTGCGCTTGCTGGCTTTAATCCGAATAAAGGCAGACTCTTTCGCTTTGGCCGCAGGACTATTTGGCTGAGCGGGACTTTCGCTAGGAGAAACAACTTCTATTTCAAGCTCTTTGCTCTCTACATACTCGCCGTTTACCCGTATGCGAGCAGAAGGCACCTTTAAGGTTCCCGTGCGAGTAGGTCGAAGAGCATATTGAAAGCTCTGACTCGAGCTAACTCTTCCATTAATTATGGAACTTTGATAGCTTCTATTGGGGCCTGAAAGCAGACTAAAATCAGGGGAAAAGTTCGGCGATTGAAATCCAGAGCCCTCGCCTTCTACACTATAGCTTACCCTTAATACATCTTCCGTTGTAATGCGATATCGATCGGCTTCAGCAATAAACTGAGCCTGAGCCAGCATCCAAATGGGCAAACAGAGAAATAAAAAGAAAGCCTTTGTTTTCATTACCAATCCTTCTCAGTTTTCTTCTTCGGTTTCTTTGCTTTTTGCTCTTTTAACTTCTTTTGAAGTTGAGCCTCTTGCTCGTCTAGCACATCTAAAAGACGTTCAGCCTCTTCTTTGTTTAATTCACCTTCTGCCTGGGGTTCTTCGTTAAATTCTTTCCCATCATTGCTTTCCGAATCTTGTTGCTGACCTTCTTTTCCGTCTTGCTGCTCATCGTCTTGATCACCCGATTTGGGTTGATCTTGTGGTTTCTGTTCTTCGGGAGAAGAGGGCTGATTGTTTTGATTTTGCTGTTCTTCCTTTGGAGGTGGAATTTGAATCTTTCTCAAGCTCTGAGCGAGATTATACCTCGTTTCCTCATCGTTCGGGTTTAATTTCAAACCTTGCGAATAGGCCTGAGCCGCCTCTTTGTACTTCCCTCCCTTATAAAATGCATTGCCCAAATTGTGAAGGCTAGCCGCCCGCTCATTGTCGTTGCGAGCTTTGTTGTAACTCTCTTGAAAAACTTGAAGTGCTTCCTCAAAACGCTCTTGTTTGTAGAGAGCATCTCCTAAGTTAAAAGAGGCATCGGGGCTCTCTGGATTTGCCTCCAATCCCTTTCTATATTCTTGTTCTGCCTTTGCATAGCGTCCATCGGCATAGGCGTCATTTCCTTCTCTTAAACTCTCACCATATTTGGGTTGAGCAAAGGCAATCATAGGCAATAAGAGCAAAAAGACTAGTCTTATTGAAATAATCTCTCTAACCATTTCGTTTTTCTTTTTATTAAGAATACATCTAGTAATACGAGTAAAAGTGCCAATCCGGCAAACCAATAGAATTGATCTTCATAATCTGTGTACAATCTCGACTCGAACTCTGTTTTTTCTAAATCAGACAGCGCATCCAAGAGCGCACTTACCGTTTTTTTATTGTCTTTGGATTGAAGGTAAACGCCTCCACCTTCGGCTGCCAAGCTTTGAAGAAAAGCCTCATTCAATTTGGTAATCACCTTATTTCCTGAGCCATCTTCCTTAAATCCCAAACTTCGGCCATAACTATCTCGAATAGGAATAGGGCCACCTCGCTCGTCTCCTATCCCAAGGCTAAATACTCGTATTCCCTTATCTGTTGCCGCCTTCAGGCTCGTATTGAAATCGCCTTCGTGATCCTCACCATCTGAAATAAATATCAGCGCTTTTGAATGAAGTGACTCCTCTCCAAACATAGTAACGGCTAAATCGATGGCTTCGTTGAAAGCCGTTCCTTGACTGTTTACCAAATCGGTATTTACCTGAGAGAGAAATAAGCGTGCAGCTGCCAAATCCGAAGTAATCGGGAGCTGGGGTTGTGCTTCGCCTGCGTACACAATAATTCCTACGCGGTCTCCTCCAAGTCGGTCGAGGCACTCGGAAACAAACTGCCTAGCTCTACTAATGCGATTCGGACTCACATCTTCAGCCAGCATACTATTCGAAACATCAATAGCAAAGAGTAAATCGATTCCCTCTCTCTTCATTGTTTCTACTTTGCTTCCCGACTGAGGGTTGGCAATAGCGATGGCCATTAAGCCTAAAACTAAAAGACTCACCAAGGCTTTGAACCCATTTCTACGAACCGAAACCTGAGGTGCTAAGACCTCAAAGGGCGTTTTCAGTCCCATTTGCGAGCGGGCTCGTTTCTTCCACCAACTTGCGTAGGCCATAGCCAGCATTAAAACAGGTAAGGCGCTGAGCAACAAAAGGTATTGAGGTAATTCTATTCTTTCCATTAGGTGATTCCTCTTAAAATGGCAATCTTCATAAACCTTTCAAAAAAGAAAAGCGCAAATGCCCAGAGAACAAAAGGCCTAAACCATTCTGTATAGGTGTAATAGCGCAATTCTTCCACCTCCTTTCTCTCTAAACGATCTATTTCTTTATAAATTTTCTTCAGAGACTCATTGTCGGTTGCTCTGAAATACTGTCCGCCCGTACGTTTTGCAATCGTTCGCAAAAGCGCTTCGTCTATTTCTACTGGAACATTTCTGTAGACTAGATTTCCGCTAAAATCTCTAGAAACAGGCATGGGGGCATTTCCATTTGTTCCCACGCCGATGGTATAGGTTTTAAGGCCAAATTCGGCCGCCAATTCGGCCGCGGTAATCGGATCAATGGTTCCTGTATTATTAACTCCGTCTGTGAGTAGAATAATCACCCTACCCTCGCCAGTTCCATTTCTCAAACGGTTTACCGAAGTGGCCAATCCCATTCCAATGGCGGTTCCGTCTTGGATGAGTCCATAATCGAGTTCTTCTAGACTATTGAGCAAGACTCTGTGATCTGTGGTTATAGGAGCTAGCGTATAGCTCTCACCTGCATAGGCAACAAGACCAATTCTATCGCCCGGTCTATCGGCAATGAAATTGCGAGCCACTTCCTTAGTGGCTTCAAGGCGATTGGGTTTAAAATCGCGAGCCAACATACTTGCCGAAACGTCTATAGCCAAAACGATATCAATGCCCTCCGAACTGCGTTTTTGAATGTCTACTTCCTTCTGCCGCGGACGAGCCAAAGCAATAACCAACAGAAGGATTACAGGAATTCGAAGAAGATGTAAATATTCTGCCAAGAAACTCTTCCAACTCCTACTTGCATAAAGAGAAGAAGTTTCAGAAAGCCTAAAGCTAGGAATGTAATTGCGCTTAACCTTCCAACGAAAGTAAAAAGCGGGAATGGCCAATAAAAGCAACCACAAAAAGAAAGGAAATTGAAATTCAAGATTCTCCATTGCTTGGTTTAAGTTGTTTTGGATAATCTGTAATGATTTGCTTCAGCAGTTTGAATTCCAGCTCAACCGAGCGGTTCAGCTCTGCCCTTTCAGCGTATTTAGCAAAATCCGAAGCCAATAAGAAATCTTTCAGTTTCTTTTCATCCTCCGCTTCGAGCTTCAATTTTTCCAAAGAAGATGCTAATTCTGTTCCCGAC
>Ga0136655_1000027_pt1 | contig 56469 bp, 62 predicted proteins | sample CPBDNA_2_FD_94863 | JGI IMG/M metagenome (GOLD analysis project Ga0136655, IMG submission 94863) | Freshwater to marine salinity gradient microbial communities from Chesapeake Bay, USA - CPBay_Spr_15_0.8_DNA (version 2) | ecosystem: Environmental > Aquatic > Marine > Coastal | place: USA... | reverse complement strand
TGAAGGAATTGATTTCATCTCGCTCCTGCTTCAGAAAATCACGCTGAACTTTTATGCGCTCCTCTGTAAGCGAATCGGTATTATAGCTTTGATACTTTTTGTCGGAAGAGCCATTGGAATTTCGACTTCCACAGCCATTGCAGGCCGATAATAGACCGATTATAACAAACAGACTAAGGCTTAATCCAATTCTAGTTGTTTTCATCGATATACTTTTCAATGGCATTTATGGCCGATTCTATAGAACCAATAAACTTTCCGCCTGCCGCATTCTTATGCCCGCCTCCATTAAAAAGAGTGCGCGACATTTGATTTACATCCAAATCTCCTTTTGAACGAAGAGAAAGCTTCCAAAAACCTTCCGACTCTATAAAAAAGGCCGAAAGCGAAATACCTTCCACACTTAGTCCGTAGTTCACAAAGCCCTCGGTATCTCCTTTCTCTAATCCAATTTTTCGCTGTTCCTCCAAGCTAATATAAAAGACCACTGCCTTCCCTGACTTCAATACTTTAAGATGAGCCAAGCTGGCGCTCAAGAGGCGCAATCTCTCTAATCGGTTTTGGTCGAAGATGCCTTCATGCACTTTATGCGGTTCGGCTCCCACCTCCATCAATCCTGCAACGGCGCGGTGGGTGGAAGAAGTGGTAGAGGGAAATCGGAAGGATCCTGTGTCGGTCATAATTCCTGCATACAGCGCATTGGCTGCTAACGGACTCAAAGAAGTCTCCCATCCCATGCTACTTAAAATATCCCAAACCATTTCACAGGTAGAGGATTTCTTGGTGTCAGAAAAAGTCCATTGGGCGTAGTCGGAAGGATCAATATGATGGTCTACCATCCACATAAAACGAGGACTTTGGAGTTCTTGCAATGCTGCTTGAATGATTTCACCCGCTCTCGATAGATCATTAAAGTCTAGGGTGGCTACCAAATCGCACTTTTCTACTTCCTCCTTCAGTCTTTCGGCATTTCCTTCCGCAATAAACCAAGATTCGTCGGCTAAGAAGGCAATTAAGTTGGCAGGTGGAGTGTTCGGAAGAACAATGCTAACCGTATGACCTTGGCTTCTCAAAGCGCAAGCTAAGCCAACGGTAGAGCCAATGGCATCTCCATCTGGATTGGTATGGGTAGTAATGAGAAGCTGCTTGGGCGACTTAAAAAAATCTTGAATAATTCGAACTGACTCGTGCATTGGGCGAAAGTACGCCAAGCCAACAAATTAAGCTGGCTCATTTTATAGAGTATGCTTACTTTCGCGCCCGAAAACAACAACACAATGGCTAGTAATCGCACTTTCACAATGATTAAGCCCGATGCCGTACAAAACGGACATATCGGTGCAATTTTAGACAGAATGAACAAAGCAGGATTTAGAATCGTAAGTCTAGAGCTTACCCGTCTAAGTTTGGCAGACGCCTCTGAGTTTTATGCAGTTCACAAAGAGCGTCCTTTTTTCAACGACTTAGTAAGCTTTATAACTTCCGGTCCTATTGTAGCTGCTATTTTAGAGAAAGACAACGCAGTAGAGGATTTCCGAAAGCTTATTGGCGCAACGGATCCTAAGAAAGCAGAAGCAGGCACTATTCGCGCCGATTTCGCAGAATCTATTGAAGCCAATGCCGTTCACGGTTCGGATTCAGATGAGAATGCAATGATTGAAGGTTCTTTCTTCTTCGGAGTACGCGCTCAGTTCTAAATCAGTCGGATATCTCTAATTTTTGCTGAGGGAAGCTCAGTATTTAAATAGTCTTTCAGTGCCGAGCGGCGATTAAATATCTCGCTTCTCGGCACTGATCCGTTTATAAAGGCATACAAGACCTCGTCTTTCAGATTTAATTTGGTGGTGGCTAGGGCCAATTCATTCCCCAAATAAGCATCCCACTTCTGACGCAACTCTGCTTCCAACCATTTATCATCCCAGCCGTATTGGGCCCTGAGTTGCTCAAATACCTGAGAAAGGCTCTCTGAATTGCTTTGTCTTTTCTTTTTCAACTTAGTTTAATTCGTGAATAACAGACTCCTCGTTAATTCTCTTTACAATATCCGACGTTCTGTCTGCGTGGGTGTCGGTAATAAAAATTTGACCGTAATGATGGGTATTGACCAATTGAATGAGTTGTTCTACCCTCTGGGCGTCTAGCTTATCAAAAATATCATCCAAGAGCAGAATAGGTTTGATGTTGGTCTTTTTAGAGATAAAATCAAACTGCGCCAATTTTAAAGCGATCAGAAAGCTCTTTTGTTGTCCTTGAGAACCAAAGGCCTTTAAACTCATTCCTTTTAGATTCCACTGCAGATCGTCTTTGTGAATTCCCACCGAGGTATAGCCGGAAGCGCAATCTATACTGGCTCTCTTCTTTAATTCATCTAAGAGTGAATAGTCTTGCAAGCCACTTTGGTACTCCATGCTAGCCTCTTCTTGCCTTCCGCTGATCTGGGCATAATACGATTGCACGAGTTCCTGCATGCTTTGAGCAAAAGCTTGCCGAGCATTAAAAATCTGATTGCCATAGAGCTCTAGTTGGAAGTCGTAATTCTCCAATAAACTTGCATCTCTTTTTCCGCTTTGCTGTTGCATTTTAAGTAATGCATTGCGCTGTAGCAATACTCTATTATAATGAATCAACGCATCGAGATAGGCCGGATTGGATTGTGAAATCACTTGATCGGCAAATTTTCTTCTCAACTCACTTCCCCCCTCAATGAGTTCATGATCCTTAGGAGCAATCACCACAGAAGGAAAAACGCCAATATGATCCGAAAGGCGATCGTAGGCTTTTTCGTTGCGCTTAAAGACCTTCTTTTGGCCTTGCTTCCATCCACACTTAATATGTTCTTCTTTATCAGAGCGGAGGTAATTACCTTCCAACATAAAAGCATCCTCCTGAATTCGAACCGTTTGTTTGTCGTTGGAAGAAAAGTAACTCTTGCACATAGAAAGATAATAGACGGCATCGAGCAAGGCGGTCTTGCCCACTCCATTTCTTCCTACAATGCAATTTATTTTATCCGAAAAACTCAGCTCGAGCGATTCGTGATTCTTAAAATTATAAAGTCGAATGTCTTTTAAACAAAGAGAATCCATAGATCAAAGGTAGAACGCCAAAGGATAGCCAAAAAGAATTAGTTTTGCACGCGTTTGAAATAGCCTCATTTAGAATAAACAATGTCGAACAAAAAGAAAAAGCAAGAAGAGGAAGTATTGGTTGATGTAGTTTCTCAGATCTCTGGACTAGAGAAATTCATTGAAAAGAATCAAAAAAACATCCTAGTAGTCATTGGCGGAATCGTAGCGGTAATCGCTGCTTTCTGGTTGTATAACAGTTATTATCAGCAGCCAAGAGAAATGCAGGCCAATGAAGAAATCATGGTTGCTCAACTCGCCTTTGAAAAAGACAGCTTAGAGTTGGCCTTGAACGGAGACGGTGGAAGCAAACTCGGTTTCTTGTCGATTTACGACGAATACAGCGGAACAAAAGCAGCCAACTTAGCGCATTATTATGCTGGTGTTTGCTATTTGAACCTGAAAAATTACTCAGCAGCCATTAAAGAACTCGATCAATTTGATCCGAAAGACGAAGTTTTCGCGAGTCTTTCGAATTCGGCCATAGGCGATGCCTTCAACGAATTGAACCAACCAGAAGATGCGCTTGATTTTTACGAAAAAGCCGTTGCTGGTGGAGCCAATGAGTTTTTAGCTCCTTTCATCCACAAAAAGGCAGGAATGACTGCAGATATTCTGGGTAATTATGCCAAGGCGATCAAGCACTATCAAATTATAAGGGATATGTATCCAAACAGTCGTGAGGCTTCGGATATTGCCAAATACATTGCACGCAGCGAGGCTAAAATGCAATAATGGCTACCGCCCTAACTCATTTAGATTCCTTTGGTCACACCATTGAGCAAGAAGCAAATGGATTGCGTTTTGCTTTGGTGGTTTCCAAATGGAATTCAGAAATAACAGAAGCATTGTACCAAGGTTGCTTTAAAACCTTGGTAAGTGCTGGGGCAAGGGTTGAAGATATTTTCCGATCCAATGTTCCGGGTAGTTTTGAGCTAGTCTATGCCTGTAATAAACTGGCAATTTCTAAGAAATTCGATGCCGTTGTTGCCATTGGCAGCGTCATTCAAGGCGAAACCAAGCATTTTGACTTCGTTTGTGAAGCGGTAGCTCAGGGAATAAAAGACATCAATCTTAAGAACGAAGCACCTGTTATTTTTTGTGTGTTAACAGACAATACCTGGGAACAATCCAAAGCCCGCTCTGGAGGGAAACATGGCAACAAAGGCGTAGAAGCCGCCGCCGCCGCCATCGAGATGGCCTACCTGAAGACCACTATTTAATCGGCTTTTCTCTATAGAAGCAATACCTTTGCTTCGCCATTGTCTTTCTGCTCTAAATCAATAGACTACATGTCACATTACGAATTTGCGCTGCTCGCGTTTACCTCGTTTATTACGCTTATAAATCCTTTTGGAATTATCCCGGTCTTTGTTTCCATGACGGCCAGTCTTGAGCCAGCCATGCGCCATAAGACCGCAAGAAAAGCCAATTTAGTGGCTTTTATTACCCTGGTAGCTTTTGCCTTCACTGGCGAATTCCTCTTCAAATTCTTTGGCATTTCTGTCAATAGTTTTCGAATGGTAGGCGGAATTATCTTCTTTATGTTGGGAATGGATATGCTTCAAGCTCGATTGGGAAAAACCCGTATTCCTAAAAAAAGAGTTCAAGAATATGTGGGAGATATTTCCATCACCCCTCTTGGAATTCCAATGATCACTGGTCCGGGCTCCATTACCAATGCCATTGTTTTAATGCAAGATGCCAAAACATGGGATATGAAAGGACTTTTGATTGCAGTCATCGGACTTGTTATTCTCATCAATATGTTGGGACTACTCTTCGCCTCCAAGATTACCCATTTGCTCGGTGAGACGGGCAATAACGTAATGATGCGACTCATGGGATTGATTGTAATGGTTATTGCCGTAGAGTTCTTCTTCAGTGGACTAAAACCTATTTTGCAGGAAATTTTTCAGATTGGCTCTTAGGTCGTTACTTTGCTTCAAACAATGTTAGAACATGAAAAAACTTATTACGAGCTTAGCTCTATTCGTAGGATTGTATTCCTTCGCTCAAGAACTTCCACAACCTAGTCCAGCGGCAAGCCTAAAGCAACGCGTTGGCCTTACCGACATTCAGGTAGACTATTCAAGACCTTCATTAAAGGGCAGAAAAGCCTTTGGTGAATTGGTTCCTTATGGTCAACTATGGAGAACGGGTGCCAATAAAGCAACAAGTATTGAATTCAGCACGGATGTGATGATCAATAAAATTCCAGTTCCTGCTGGTAAGTATTCGATTTTTACCATTCCTAGTGAGAAGTCTTGGGTTATCATCCTAAATCGCAACACTGAATTATGGGGAGTAGATGGATATGATAAAGGACAAGATGTACTTAGAACAACCGTTGCTTCCAAAATGGAAGGAAAGTATGAGTCATTTACTGTTGAGTTTGAAAACCTAACTGAAAATGGTGCTCATCTTGCCCTTAAGTGGGAAGGTCAGAGTGTTGCTATTCCAATTATGGTGGAAGTAGACAAACAAGCTCAACTGAATATCGAAAAAGCCTCGAAAGAAGATGCAGGCAATTGGAGAGTGCACAGAGGAGCCGCTTCTTATTATATCGGCAAAGAAATGAGCTACGACAAAGCCTTAATGCACATCGACAAAGCCATTGAACTAAAAGCAGACAACTGGTATAACTACTGGGTTAGAGCTGAAGCTTTGGCTGGTTTGAATCGCAAAAAAGAAGCTATGGAGTCTGGCAACAAAGCCATTGAAATGGGCGAAGCTCAGGCAAAAGCAGATGGTAAAGAATTTACGTATGGCGACGGTTTAAAAGCCGAAATGGCCGCTTGGAAATAAGCATTCGCCTTTCTGTTAAAAGCCTCCTTCGGGAGGCTTTTTTTTTGCCGTACTCCTCTAGAAACAAAAATATCTTGAAGTTTAAACAAATACCTTTGCCGTCGGTTAAATGACCCGAAACCGTAAAACCAAACTATGCGTTCATTCCGAGTTCTATTTGTTAGTGTATTTGTTCTTGGATTTCTTGCTTCTTCGGCACAAACAGGAATCATTCGAGGAAGAGTTTTCAATGCCATCAATAACGAGAGTATTCCCATTGCAGCCATTACGGTTGAAGGATTGCCAAATAAAGCAGTGGCCTCTGATTTAGATGGAAACTATGAAATCATAGGGTTAAATCCCGGTTTATACAATCTTACCGCTCAAATATTGGGTTTTGAAACCAAGACCATCTATGAAATTCAGGTGAGCAATGCCAAGCCCGCGGTGGCCAATTTTAGTTTGGAAGAATCCAATACCAAACTGGATGAAATTGTGGTAAGTGCTCAAGTTCAGTTCAACCGAAATCCTGAAAGTCCGGTTTCTGTTCAGACCATTGGAATAAATGAAATACAAAGAAATCCGGGTGGAAACCAAGATATCTCTAGGGTAATTCAGGCTTTGCCAGGTGTTGCTAGCACGCCTAATTTCCGTAACGACTTAATTATTCGAGGAGGAGCGCCGAATGAGAATCGCTATTATTTAGATGGAATTGAGATTCCATCGATCAATCACTTTTCTACACAAGGTTCTGGCGGTGGACCGGTTGGATTGATAAACGTGAATTTTATTCGTGAGGTGGATTTCTACACCGGTGCTTTCCCTGTAGAAAGAGGAAATACCCTGAGTTCTGTGATGGAACTGAAATTAAAAGATGGAAGAGAAGACAAATGGGGATTCACAGGTATTGTGGGCGCTAGCGATATAGGACTAACTGCTGAAGGACCTCTGAGCAAGAAAACCACCATGATTGCCTCCGTAAGAAGATCGTATCTCCAATTTCTCTTTAAAGCACTAGGACTTCCCTTCCTTCCTACCTACAACGACTTCCAGGCAAAAGTGAAATACAAAATCAACAATAAACACCAAATTACCTTCTTAGGATTAGGGGCTATTGACAATTTTAGTTTGAATCTAGATGCAAATGAAACACCCGAGCAGCGCTACACTTTAAACATTCTCCCGGTCAATGAGCAATGGAACTACTCTGTGGGTGCCAAGTATACCTATTTCGCTCAAAAAAGTTACACCAATGTAGTTCTAAGCCGATTTATGTTGAATAATTCCGCTTTCAAATATTTGAATAACGATGAATCCAGCACTCAGCTTTTAGATTACAATTCATATGAGATTGAAAACAAATTAAGAGTAGAGAATTTTTACAGAAGCAATGGATGGCGTTTAACCAATGGAGTGGGCTTTGAGCAATTGAAATACGACACCCAAGAAAGTGACCTTCGCGTTCCTGAAGGCCAAGACCCAAGGAATTATTCTACCTATTTAGGAATGTATCGCTACAGCGCCTTTACTCAGGCCACAAAGAGTTTGCTAGATGAAAAATTAGTTTTGTCGGGCGGCTTTAGAATGGATGGTGTTGATTTCAACGAGAATACATCCAATCCATTAAATCAGTTCTCTCCCCGCCTCTCTACCACCTACAACTTTAATGAAAACTTTAGCTTTAATGCGAATTGGGGAATCTATTATCAACTTCCACCCTATACCCTACTGGGCTTCAGAGATCCTGATGGCAATCTGGTGAATGAAGATGCCACCTACATTCGAAGTCAGCATTGGGTAGCGGGTTTTGCTTATTATCTGCCCTTCAATGCCCGAATAGCCATAGAAGGATTCTACAAAGGATATTCGAACTATCCCTTCCTCCTCACCGATTCTATTTCTCTAGCCAATTTAGGAAGTGATTTTGGAATCATTGGCAATGCCCCTTCCGAGTCGAGTTCAGATGGAAGAGCGATGGGAATTGAAGTAGTGTATCAGCAAAAACTCTTTAAGGGCTTTTTTGGAATTCTATCCTACACCTTTGTAAACAGTGCTTTTGAAGATAAAAATGGCGATTTAATTCCCTCTTCATGGGATAATAGACACATTCTAACTTTTACAGGAGGAAAGAAATTCGGAAAGAACTGGGAAATTGGTATGCAGTATCAGTTCTTAGGTGGAGCTCCATTTACTCCCATAGACGTTGCAACTTCTTCACTCATTTCCAATTGGGATGTAATTGGAAGAGGTATTCCTGATTACGACAATTTGAATTCCCAGCGCTTCTCTAACTTTAATAGAGTGAATGTGAGGATTGACAAAAAATGGTATTTCACAGAGTGGAACCTAGATCTGTTTTTCGATATTCAAAACCTGCTAGGAGCGGCTGTTCAAGGGCCAGCGGTAGTAGACGTAGCTAGAGATGCAGACGGAATGGCCATAATCAATCCAAACGATCCTAGTCGTTATGAGCTCACGCAATTTCCTAACGAAAGTGGAACGAGACTTCCAACCATAGGTGCCATAATCGAATTCTAAGAATGTATCTTTACGCATAATGGCTGACACTGTATGGCTTTTTATGCATATTCCCAAGACGGCTGGAACCAGTCTTAGGCAGGTATTGGCTAGAGAGTACAAAGATTTTGGACTCCTAGAAACGGTCTATGATCCTCAGCTGGTTGAATTTGGTCCGAAGACTAAAAATGCAAAGGCCTACCTCGGACATTTTCGATTTGGATTTCATTCGCACTTAGAAGGCAATGCTCGGTATATAACTTTCATCAGAAGACCGGAAGACCAGGCTTGGTCGCATTACCATTATTTGAAATCCCTCAACCGACTTCCAACCGAAATAAAGGATTTCAGCGATTTTTTGCATCATCCTTATGGAAACAATTTACAGCTGAGATTTATCAGCGGTATTGAGCATTTGAATGGAAAGGAATGGGAGGTTTTAGAAATCGCCAAACAGAATATTATTAAAGACTTCGCCTTTGTGGCTCCGATTGAAGAATACACCAAAGCCTTGCTTTTGCTAAAAAGAAGACTTAGCTGGCACCGCAGTCCTTACTATCAATTGGCCAATGTTCAAGATTTAAAACCCTTGATTACAAGGGAAGAATACAACCTGGCTAACACTCGATTGCAGCCCGAAATAGAGCTCTATCACTTCGTGCAAAATTGGTTTGCGAATGAGTATTTACAAGACAATCATTCTTCTTTGGATCTCGAAATTTTCAACTTAGAAAATAAAGCTTTTCGCGCTTTAGATCCTCTTTATGGCCGGCTTAAATCCTTTTTTCGTTTCGATTCGAAGAATTCATAAAGGCTAAGATTCATTAGAATCAGCAGCAAACCATAGAAAGCATCCTCCATTGGTATGGTTCCTATTCGCTTTCCTAAATGGTGTAAATCATTATACCAGACAATGGGCTCATCAATCCATGATCCTGTTAGAACACTGTTCACCAAAAGAAAAGGAATTAGAATAATTGCATAAGCACGCATAAAATTGCCTAACCAAGCCGTTTTGTTGATGTAAATATGCCATCCCATAAAAAGCCCTAAGAGCAAAAAGGTAGTAAAGGTGTAAGCTCTTTGGTAGTTGAGAACGGCAACACCCAATGGAAACCAAACAAGGAAGGCCGGAAGTTGCTGTTGCAGCAATCTAGTCTTGGTATCACCCAAGAAATAATTCAATACACGATAGATAAAAATGCAGGAAAAAGGAACGACAATGAAAAAGAGCCATTCTTCAATGGGAAGTAATAAAATAGAGAACCCTACTAAATAGCGCTCATTGAATCCCCAAATGCCATAAAACGTAAACAAAGCATCCCAAACAACAAAGAAAACTCCTGTTATAGCAATGGCTTTAAATAAGGATCCAAAGCTTTTGTAATAGGCAATCTTCGACTCAAAAGACCGCAATAAGGGAACCGATAAGGTAAAGGCATCTAGGAGAAGATAAAGGAATTTCTCTTTCATAAACTCTTCTTAAGGCTCTGTTTTTTGGAATGTTGGGAAGCTTTGAAATACCGAGGATGTATAATTAGCATTCCAAAACTCTCTCCCTGTTCTTTGCCTAAATGCTTATGATGCATTTTATGGGCAAAACGAATGGCTTTCAAATAGGATGAATTTGCATTTTTAAACCAGCTAAACCGTTGATGTATAAAGACCTCATGAACGATAAAGTACGCTAGACCATAAGCTGCTATTCCAAATCCAACGGCCACTGCAACAGGAAGCTGATTTATCATTCCCAGCATAATACAAAGCCAACTAGGAACCGCAAAGATTAGAAAGAATAGATCGTTCTTTTCAAAGAATCCCGGATCCTTTACGTGATGATCTTTATGGACATTCCAAAGAAATCCATGCATCACAAATTTATGTGTGAACCAAGCGACAAATTCCATGAAGAAAAAAGTGGCCGCGATAATTAGCATCCAATACAATGTACTCACAGGAGCTTATTTAAAAGAAAGAAAAAGAGAGCTTGAACTACAAACACAGGAATTGCCATAGGGTTTTTGAATTCTGGAATTCTTGAGCGAGACAACCACTGAAAAAAAAGACTGAGGAAAAACCAACCCAGATAATTCTGTAAGGGAATCTCACCAGAATCCCACATCCAAAAATCAACTTTCATTGCCACTGGCTCTATGAGCAAATCGATTGCAACCATCAGTGAAGCGGCACCTATAATTTTCATAAAAGTAGATAAGAATATCTCCGCCATGGCCCTAGTGGCCAGAATAAGTATAAACCAATTTACGCCTATAATAATCGGAATATCGTCTAACTTCAGACCTAAGTTCTTTCCGTAACGGTAGTCTCCAAAAGGAAATCCGGTTTTTACACCCACCCATTCTGCAATAAAACCCAAAATAAAGATCCATAGAAAAGCGCTCCACCACTGCTTTTTACTTCCTTCTTGATAGACGTATAAAACGGCCATGGTAAGAAGCAGATTAAAAGGGGTGAGAGCAGCGAAGAAATCTCGGTAGGGCGATAACATCCCAAACAAGCCCACCGAGTGAAAAATTAAAAGTATGGCCCAACCAATAAAAGGCTTTTGCTTTAAATCAAATGGCATAGTCCAAATTAATAATTTCTGTGGTTATTCGCGCCGAAAGCAAGCACAAAGGAATGCCTCCCCCTGGATGAGCACTTCCACCTACAAAATAAAGACCTTTCAGCTTTCTAGAAAAATTGGGATGGCGCAAAAAGGCACTCATTGTATCGTTACTCGCCGAGCCGTATAAAGCACCTTTATAACTGGAAGTTTTAGATTCTATTTGAGGTGGATCTAGAATTTCTTCTACGGAAATAAAGGGTTCTATATCGGTGTTCAGTGCTGCATTTATTTTTTTGATAATGGTGCGGCGAAGGCTTTCTCGAATACTCGCCCAATCTTGACCGTAATCTCCTGGTGTGTTTACCATTACAAACCAATTCTCAGAAGATTCTGGGGCATCGCTGCTCGTGTGTTTTGAGCTAATATTGAGGTAAACAGTTGGATCGCTAGGAATAGACTTATCGCTGAATATGGCTTTAAACTCTTTCCGATAATCCTGACTAAAAAAGATATTGTGAAGTCCCAGTTCTTGGAAGCTTTTTGATATTCCCCAATAAAAGATAAAAGCTGAGCTGGATCGCTCTTGTTGTAAAATTTTTTCTGGAGCCTTTTGTTTTGGAAGTAAATGTCGGTAGGTTGGATGAACATCTGCGTTGCTAACCACTAGGTCTGATGAAAACGACTTCCCTCCTACTTTAACTCCGATGGCTTTTCTCCCTTCCAAAAGAATTTCATCCACTTTTGAGTTAAAATGGAACTCTACGCCTAAATCCTTTCCCAGTGAATAAAGCGCTTCCGTTATGGCATGCATTCCTCCTTTGGGATAATAGGTTCCCACATTATGCTCCAAATGAGGTATGATCTGCATTACCCCTGGTGTTAAGAAAGGGCTCGATCCGTTGTAAGTCGCAAAGCGATCAAACAATTGTACTAATTTGGGATTCTTAAAACGCTTTGTATTTATATCGTGTAGATTCTCTGTAAGATGCAGCGATCTTAAATTGAACAAGGCCGAAAAGACTTCTTTGTTTAGATAGGTTTGCCAACGATGAAGAGATGATTCTAGGAATAAGCTATGAGTATTCTCGTACAACTTTGCGCTTTCATCGAGGTATTTCAGTACTCGTTCAGAAGGCTCTGCAAGTTTCTCTTCTACTTCATGAGCGAAGGCCTTTGCATCAGACCATGCCCTTAATCGTGTGCCATCATCCCAAAAATATCGGCAAGCTTCTTCACATCGTATAAATTCGAAATAATCATCCACCTTCTTGCCTGCAAATTCTATAATTTCAGTCACTAGCTTTGGGAGCGTAAACAAAGAAGGACCCGCATCAAATCGGTATCCTTTTAATTCGAACTGAGACAGCTTGCCACCAGGATAGTCATTCGACTCAAATACAGCAACTTGCCACCCCAAGGCTGCCAATCTTGCCGCAGAGGCCAAACCCGCTACTCCCGATCCAATTATAATGGCTTTAGACATATTGCAAATCAACATCAACACTTCGGCTTAGTTCGCGTTATTTGACAAAGTTTTACTCAATTTATACCCACTTTCACCCAATTGAAACCGTCTTCCCCACTTGTAAAATACTTTTTGGTTTTTGTTTTTTCATTGTTGGCACTTTCCTTTCTTTTTCCGCCTAAACCAAAAGTACCTTCATCAAACGATCCAACTTTCACAGTTCGTTCTGCTGATAAATTGTTCTTCAAAAACCTTCGTTCTTATTATTACCACTCCGAATGGGATAATGCGGGTGTTTTTAATCTGCGCCGGTTTAAAAAATTAGATTCCGAAACTTTACAATTCTTATTAATTGAAAATGAAGCCCTTGATGAATGGTACATTAGAGCTTATTGGTCGGATAGTTTAACAGACCGATTGTGGTGGATAGAACATCAAGCCGTAGCTTTAGACAGCCTGAACAATGAAGAACAATGGCAGTTTGCATTTGAATTCTACAGTGCAATTTTAAACAACAAAGAATTGAAATACTGCAATACAGACAACTCTTCTGACTGTGTTTACTTGGATGAAGAACAACGTAAAAAGTACGAAGCCAACCTATTCGACTATTTTCGAATAATTGGATTGAATTAATATGAATTGGCAACAGGCACTCCGTGGTTTCAGGACCTATTTGATTCTCGAAAGAGGACTGTCACAAAATACCATTAAGGCCTATCTGAACGATTTAAAGGCTTTGCAAAAGTTTAGCGAAAAGGAAGACTGTAAAATTGCCTTGTTGGAATTGATTCATCTGGAGGAATGCCTAAAAATAGAAATCGAGGAAGGAAAATCGAAAAGAAGTATCGCCCGAATTGTTTCCTCTTGGCGCTCTTTTTTTGATTATCTCGTTTACGACAAAGCCCTCGAAAACAATCCTACCGATTTACTAGAAAGCCCGCGAATAGGAAGTTATTTGCCCGAGGTATTGACGACGGAGGAGATTGATAAAATTGCAAATTCAATAGAGCTCGGCTCAAAAACAGGACATAGAGATCGTGCTCTTTTTGAAGTTCTTTATGGATGTGGTCTCCGTGTAAGTGAATTGGTAGATTTAAAAATAGACGATCTCTTTTTTACCGAAGGATATATTCGAGTAATCGGAAAAGGAAACAAACAAAGAATAATTCCAATTAACGATTTAGCGATTAAACATATTGAGCTTTATAAAGATCAAATGAGAAATCACATAGACGTTGTTGAAGCTGCCAAAGCTTATGTCTTTATAAATCAGAAAGGGGGAAGACTAAGTAGAGTAAGTGTTTTCAAATGGGTTAAGCTTTGGGCCGAAAAAGCCGGCATTAAAAAGAACATCAGTCCGCATACATTTAGACACTCTTTTGCTACCCATTTGGTTCGAAATGGAGCCGATCTTCGAATTGTACAAGAAATGTTAGGACATGAGAGCATCTTAACCACAGAGATTTACACCCATTTAGACCGAAAACATTTGGAACAAGCAATATTGAAATATCACCCAAGAGGATCCTCTTAGAATCCTGTTTGGTTCCAAACTTTAATCTTGTCTTCCGAAGAAATTCCTTCTAAAACCTCTACGTAAATACCATCCGACAATCCCAGCTTAAGAGGCTTTTTCTCAAATACCTGTTCACCCGTTTGAATTTCTACATAGGGATTACCTTCATCAAACTGAAGAAGTTTTTCATCTAGTGTGAGTACGCCTTCGCGTTTATCCAAGACGATATCCGCATTGGCGGAGAACCCAGCCCTAATAAAGCTACCCTCTGGAATGGTAACGTCTGCCTTAATTTCGAATTGAATGGCGCCATTCTCCAGCACCCCTTTAGGAGAGATGTATTCTAAACTGGCATTAAATCTTTCATCCTCAATAGCTCCAATGGTAAGCAACAAAGTCATTCCTTCTTTAATTTTTCCCACTTCCGATTCATCAATCTTACCGAGAAAAATCATGTCCTTCATATCGGCAATAGTAGCCACCGTGGTACCATCATTGAAAGTATTGCTTTCAATTACCTGATTACCCAATTTTACTGGAACCTGGAGTACCATTCCTTGAACGGTAGACTTAATAAGGGTTATAGCCGATTTGCCGGAACTCTTTGTGGCGCCTTCTTTTACTATATCCAAATTGTCTAATGCATTCTGCATTTCTATTTTGGCATTCTTCAACCGCAGTGAAGTGGTTTGCCACTCTTGCTGCGACATTGCCCCTTTAGTATACAGGACATCACTACGGTCAAATTCTAATTGAGCATTATCTAGTTCCGCACGTGCTCTATCAATTCTATTTTCGGCATTGTTCAAGCTACTCATATTTGGAATAACCTGCACTTTGGCGATGGGATCTCCCACCTGAACTATTTCACCCGGTTCAACAAATACTTCGCTAATAATTCCAGAAACTTGAGGTTTTATATCCACTTCTTCTCTTGGAACAATAGAGCCCGTTGCTACAGTTTTATTAATTACATCTCTTACAGAAGCCATTTCAGTTGAATACACAACTGGTTTTTGCTGCGATTTTTGGTACAAAAAATAAAAGGTGTAGATCAATCCACAGAAGACGGCTATTCCAAATAGCCATGGCAAAATTTTCTTCATACTTTCTTTTTATTCGTCTCTTAAAGCGGTTATCGGTTTTACACTGACGGCCTTTCTAGCCGGAATCATTCCTGCACCAAGGCCAATAATAATGAGTATTCCCAATGAGGCCAAGGTTAGTTTTAGATCTACACCCGGTTTGGTAAAAGATCCACCATCGCCTGTTGAATCTATAATGGAGCTTATGCCTTCCAAAGACCAAACTCCAGCTAAAATACCGGCTATTCCTGCTATCAATGTTAGAAAAGCAGATTCACTAAGAATCTGGCTAAATACATTCATTGGAGTAGCGCCTAGCGCTCTGCGTATCCCAATTTCTTTGGTTCTTTCTTTGACAATAACCAGCATTATATTGCTAACGCCAATGGCTCCAGCAAGGAGTGTAAAAAAACCCACCACAAAGGAAAGCCATTTAATTCCGGTAAATAAACCGCTAATCTTACGGAATTCCGTTGCCATATTCCAACTTCCAATGGCTCTTCGATCTTCTGGATGAATCTTATGTCTTGCCATTAAAAATTGTTTCACTTTGGCCTCAACTTCCACAACATCCTGATCTTCTTTTGCAAGAAAAGCAAACCATCCAACTATGTCTCCGTAATTAAATGCCTTTTGAAAGGTAGAAAAAGGAATAAATACCGATTGATTCTCTTCGTCGCCATTCTCCCCTTTTTGCTTACTCCGCAGTACACCAACCACCATAAAATAGACGCCATTCACTTGAATAGACTCTCCAATTACCTCTTCGCCATCATCAAAAAGCATTTCCTTTACGCGCTGCCCAATTACGCAAATCTTCCTTTTTTCTGCTAAATCGTTTTCATTCAGCAATCTTCCTTCTATCAAAACAATGGGCTTCACTCGAAAAAAGGCTGGTTCATCGCCAAAAATTGAAAAGGCTCCCGTTCTTAGCCCCCGAATTACATTGTTTGAACCTTGCCATCCACCCAAACTATTTCTCGGGGCCACAGCCTCTACTTCAGGAATTTGTCGTTTTATAGCCTCAATATCCTCATTCTTAAAATAGAAACTCCGTCCTTTAGGTAATCCCTTATAGGGCATACTCGTAGACTGGGTCCACATGAAGGAGCTATTCATAGCCACACCGCCCATGTCTCGAGTTACCCCGTTTTTCAGGCCATTGCCAGAGCCAACCATAATAATCATCATGAAAATTCCCCAAAAGACACCGAAAGCCGTTAAAGTGGTTCGGAGTTTATTCGCAGAGAGCACGTGAAATATTTCTTGCCAGCGATCGCGATCAAACATGTTTACTCATCTTTAAGTGCGACAACAGGTTGAACGGATGCTGCCTTTCTAGCTGGAATAAAGCCGGCTATGGCTCCTGCTAGAACTAACAAAATGGTTGTAATTACGGCAACAGAGAAATCTACAGAAGGATGTTTGAAATATTCTGCTTCTATCAATGGTCCTAGAAACTCCAAAAGCAAAATTCCAGAAAGTAAACCAAGATAGCCCGCAACGGCAGTTATAAAAATAGATTCTTGAAGTAACAAACCAATGATAGACTGAGGTGTAGCGCCCAAAGCTTTCCTTATTCCTATTTCTTTTGTCCTCTCTTTTACAACGATAACCATAATATTGCTTACCCCTACAATACCAGCGATGAGGGTTCCAATGCCAATAACCCAGATGAAAATTCGGATTCCCGCCAAAATTTGGGTAATATTCTCTACTTCCTCTCGGAGATTACGCACATTTACCGCTCTTTGATCGCTCGGATCGAATTGCTTCCTCCTTGCCAATTCGCTCTTAACGGTAGTTGCTAACTCGTTCGTCTTATTAAAGGAAACCTCAGGATCTAGAGCTAGCATAACCATATCCACTTGATTTGCACCTCCAAAGACCTGTTGAGCTGTACTTATTGGAGTGTAGATAACGCTTTCTTCGTTTTGTCCCCCTTCGTCTTTAAATACCCCCACTACTTTGAAATTCACCCCACCTACTGAGATCCATTTTCCCAGTGGATCTTCTTCTTTAAAAAGTTGACTTGCCACATAATTTCCAATACAGGCTACCTTTCTTTTCTGTTTAATGTCGATATCATTGATAAATCTTCCCGAATAAACCTGGGTGAGCTCAAGGTACATATGATCAGGATGGACGGCACGAAATCTACCCTGGAAAGATTGCTTCCCATAGATTGCTTGCATATTCCACCTTTGAAATCTTCCAGATGAATACTTTACATCAGAATACTGATTGCTCAAATAATTATAATCGTCGTTAGTAAAATTGATAGATCTTCCTGCATTCATGCCCTTATAAGGCATAGAGGTTACATCGCTATAAATAAAAAGGCTGTTGAAATTATCGTCTAAGAACATACCCTCGACTCCTTTCCTTAGACCTTCTCCGGTGCCTAATAAGATCACCAACATAAAGATTCCCCAAGCCACGCTAAAGCCTGTAAGAACGCTCCTTAGCCTATTTTTTCTAAGTGTTTCAAAAATCTCTTGCCAGCGTTCCAAATCAAACATGCAAAGAAGTGGTCTCTATGAGGCCGTCCTTTAAACGAATCACTCTTTGGGTTTCAGCGGCAATTTCATTCTCATGCGTTACAATTACAACCGTCATTCCTTCGGCATTAATATTCTTCAAAAGTTGCATTACTTCAATTGAAGTTTGAGAATCTAGAGCTCCAGTAGGCTCATCTGCCAATAGAACTCTAGGATTGGAGATTAGAGAGCGAGCAATAGCCACTCTTTGCTTTTGTCCTCCAGACATTTCAGATGGAAGATGATCTGCCCAATCTTTCAGCCCTACTTTATCGAGATATTCCATGGCTAAACTTGTCCGCTTCTTTCTTGATACCTTTTGATAATAGAGAGGAAGCGCAACATTATCTAAGGCACTTTTAAAAGGAATGAGATGAAAGCTCTGAAACACAAAGCCAATAAATTGATTTCTATAGATCGCCGCTTGCTTTTCAGTAAGCTCGCTAATTAACGTATCACCTAGATGATAGGAACCACTATCGTAACTATCTAATATTCCGAGAATATTCAATAAAGTACTTTTTCCAGAACCCGATGATCCCATTATACTTACCAGTTCGCCTTCGGCAATTTGAAGATCTATCCCCTTTAAAACGGGCATAACTCTTTGTCCTATGGTATACGACTTCTTTATTGAGATCAGGTCTATCACGTACTATCTCTTTTCTTGAGACTGCTGGTACAATAAAGCCGGAATAAGTAACATCATTAAAACTGGATTTAATATAATACGATGAAGATGGCTTATCATTGAACTAAAGCCATCAATAGACGCGAAGTAAAGGTAAAAATAGAGAGGAAGTAGAACGACTAAGCCAAATAGCATTAACACAAAGGCAAAGTCAGTATAACGTTTCTTTAAGAAAATACCATGGATTAACAGGATTGAAAGGAGATCATTTAACAAATACCTAAGAGTTTTATTCACGACAAATTCAAGTCGATATTCCTTAGGAAGGTAATCGGTACCTATATAGGAAATTCTCCAGCCCTTAAATTGAACAGCGGTGAAGAAATTTAAATAGTCCTGAAATAGGTAAACTAAGAAAAGGCCGAGACTTGCAATAAAAATAATGGGCCAATTTCTAGTTGGTTTTTGCATAGTCTTTACCTGAGTTCGGTCGAATTAAATATTGAACCCAAATGTACCAAAGTATAAAAACAGAAAGATAGATTATTGCCGTGAAGCCATATTTATGGAAAAAATGAAAGTATCGTCCATCGAAATCAACATTTAGGACAGCAAGTAAAATAAGTCGGAAGAGATTTGAAATATGTATAAATACAATTCCAATAGGAATGAAGATCAAAACTCTTTTTAGACTTCCACCAAAGGCTATAATAAAGGAAGCAAAAAGGATAATCACACTCAATCCGTTGCATCCCTCTTCTACAGCGATCGCTTGAATGTCGTTCAAATACAGCGTATTAAAAGTTTGTTCATCCGCAATGTCTTCATATTTGAGGTGGGCATTCTTCTCAACATCTACATTATATCCGATCCAACCTGCTAAAGTGCCAAGCTGTTTAACCACTGCATTAGTAATGGGATCAATGACCGGTGGATTCTTTTGATCGAACTTTTTAATGTACAATCCATATGAAACACTGCACACGGCATAGGTTAGAAAAAAACGAAGAAGAAAAAAAAGGGTTGGTTTAAACTCCTTAAGCATTAAAAATCATAATATCTATTAAACACATTGGTTCTAAAACCAAAACTGAATACCATATGGTTTTGATTTTCCAATTCTCCAGGGATAGGAGAGTCAAATTGCAGACTGCGATAAGTCAAGCCAATTTCTGTTCGTAAACGTATAGCTGGATTCATCATCCAATAAAGACGCAAATCTGATATAAATAATTGACTTCTATTAAATCTTGCGATATCATGTCCTTTGTCGAACGGACGATCATTGTACGACTGATAAATCCCTCTTCCGTAATAATTCTCACTGTCATCATTTCCTTGGAGCCCGTAATCGATCATCCATTCAACGCCCCATCTATTGAAATCGTAGGCTGACTGGAGAATGAACTCATAAAAGTTAGCCCCCCAAGGATGCGCCAAGGCCTGATTGTAATGTCCATAATTTGTTGTTACATCGAAATGAGAATAGGTGTAGGGTCTAGCAGAGTTCGTTTCGAACCTCAAGAATAACTTATCCACGTCAAAGGCGTCGTACCATTTTGCGCCTAATTGCCAACCAAATTTATTTCCCCATGCGCCACCTCCTGAGACGATATCTTGAGAACGAAACTCATCCAACAAGAATTGACCATAAATCATCAAACGATCCTTTGCTAAATAGGATGCTCCTAAACCCAAGAGTGCATTGCTACCTTCGCTTCCCGCAGCGAACTCTACAGGACGGTAGAATATGATGGGGTTGAGGAAGTTGACATCAAACCCTCTGTTTTCATAATCTGCCCAAACGATAGATTCAAAGAAATTAATATTCCAACGCTTACCCAAGTTTAAACTCAAGTAATGCATGGTAGTAAATTTCCTTGCAAACACATTATTCACTTCAACTTCAGGACGAATATCAGTCATGAAATTGAAATAGTTGATGTATTTCAGTCGCCAAACATTGGTTTCAATTTTCAAAAAGGGGTAATTAAAAGCCGCATCACTTAGAAAAAGTGAACGATGCCCTTCTCCGATAAAATTTTGCCCATGTCCAAAAGTAAAAGCAAAGTAATTGCCAGCTTCATAGGTCAACATTCCTGTCGCATTGGCAAAATCATAGCCCAATCCACTATATTTTCTGCCAATACCTTGGCCAGGAACAACCCTATTTTCTTGGGTAAATTGTTGTACCCAAAAGGGTAAGAGAGACTGATTTTCTCTAAAACTACTCACAAAACTAACATCTCGGCCGATTTTACCTTCCATTATAAATCCCCGAGTATTTGTGTATAGAACTCTAGAATCGGTGGAGCCCGACTCGGAGGATAGGGTGAAATCTACCAAAGGATCAAATCTCCATTGAAAGCCTGGAGCGTTAACGTTCACTAATCTTTCGTTGAGCATTTTCCTTCCCACCCAAGTTGAGGCAAATTTGCCTTGAATTGTATAGAGAGAATGAAGTGAATCTACAGAAGGAAGGTCTCTAGTGCGCAATGGACGGATAGAGCTATGAATTCGATCATTTGAAATGGTTTGTACCAACCTTTCTACTTCTCTATCATCTGCCTGATTCAAATAGCGATAGGCAAACTGAGCTTGTGAAATCTGAGAACTTAGTAAAACTAAAAAAAACGCAAAGAATAACTTATTCATTCCCAGCCTTCTTGAGATCAAGAGTCGCAAATTTTGAATTGTTACTCAAATATTCTGGAACTAATCTTTTAATAGCTGCTACCAGAACAAAATTATCATCACTGGCATTTATTAGGGTGAGTATATCATTTAATCCAGACTCTATTTTCTCAATTGGATGGGAAGAAACTTCGGCTATCATAATTTTCGGATGATGAGTAGGCTTAGTACTTTCCTTCGTCGCCAACAGCTCTTCATACAGTTTCTCTCCAGGTCTAAGCCCTGAAAAGGATATTTCAATGTCTTTACCAACTTCAAGTCCTGAAAGTTTGATCATTTTATGCGCCAAATCTAGAATCTTAACGCTTTCGCCCATATCAAAAACAAAAATTTCACCTCCATTCCCCATGGCTCCTGCTTCCAACACAAGATTACAAGCTTCGGGAATAGTCATGAAATAACGAGTGATATCTTTATGGGTGATGGTAATCGGCCCTCCTTTCTCAATTTGTTTCTTAAAAAGCGGAATTACAGATCCATTTGATCCTAAAACATTTCCGAAACGGGTAGTGATAAATTGTGTTTTAACGCGTGCACGCATCATTCTACTCTGTATGTAGAGCTCAGCCACCCTTTTAGAGGCACCCATAACATTGGTAGGATTTACCGCTTTATCTGTTGAAACCATAACGAATTTGGCAGCACCAAATTCGATAGAAAGATCGGCCAAAGTCTTAGTCCCCAATATATTCACTTTTGTGGCTTCATATGGATTATTCTCCATCAAGGGCACATGCTTGTAGGCGGCTGCATGGAAAACAATATTGGGTCGAAAAGCATGAAATAATTTGCGCATTCGAAGTGGATCAGAAACACTTCCTATCACCACCTCACATAGATCAAAGAGCTTAGGGAGATTTTGTTTCAACTCCATTTCCAGCTCATACAAGGCACTTTCAGCCTGATCGAGCAATACCACTTTCTCTGGAGAATAATGCAACACTTGCCTAACAATCTCAGAACCAATAGAACCCGCCGCACCACTTATTAGAATCACCTTACCATGAAGTTCTCTTCGAATGTTGTCGCTATCTAAGCGAATAGGTTCTCTTTGCAGTAAATCTTCAATGCGAACGGCTTTAATCTGCTTACTACTCAATTCTCCCTGAATCCATCGATCGATTGGCGGAACCACCTTTACCTTCACATTCAATTCCAGGCACCTTTCAACAATTTCCTTCCTTTCGCTGGGCAAGAGTTTCTGAATAGACAGAATAACTTGATGAATGTTATACTTCTTAATAAATTCAGGATTCAAGGCCTTTTCTCTACTTAAAACTACACAACCCTCTAGCGTTTTGCCAACTTTAGACGGATTATCATCAATAAATCCAACTACATAGAAATTTCCATCTCTTTCTTTTTCAAACGTTTGCCTCGTTATTAATCCACTTGATCCAGCTCCATAAATTAAAATGGGCTTTTTACCCGGATGATCCTTTAAACGAATTCGATTATAAATTGATTTGATAAAAAATCGACTTCCGATTAGAAAGAAGTTTACTACCATGAAATGCACAAGCAATATGGAGCGGGGAATATAAATGGGCAACTCATATTTGCCACTTAGGTAAACAAGTGCCGAACAAAACAAAAGAATGACTAAGGCAATGGAAGTAGACTTAATTATTTTGTACGCATCCTCGACACTTGTATGTCTAATTATACCAGAATAGGATCCTGAAACCATAAAACCAATAAGGTAAGCCACTCCAGCAAAAACGGCTTGTTGTTGTACTTCAATTAGAAAGAATCCCACCGCATTGAAGTTGCTAACAATTTGATTTGCAAGCAAATAACCAAACGTTGCTATCACAAAATCAAAGGCTAAAACAACCCATCTACTGAGAAACCTATCGGTGTATGCGTTTACAAACTTCCGCAGCATAAATTATAGATTAGGATAACAAATGTAGTCTTTTGACAATCTCAAAATGTACCTAGAATAAGGTAAATCTGGTTTCAATGGCCGAATTATAATGAAGCCATACTTTCATAACCTGATTATTGTAAGAATATATTTGAGGTTAAGTCAAGTTATAAGCTTGTTGAATAAATGATATAAAAAATGTAATTTTGCTTCGTTTCTAATAAAAAAATAATACGATGGGAGAAAATTTAACACCAGGTGTTTTGGCGAAGAAACTTCGTGAGAACATGAATAACAATGGTACATTGAAAAGTCTTTTTGCTACTCAGTTTTTGAGCAAAATGGAAATCAATGAACTCCAAGGACTAATGAAGAATATTGAGGTAGAATTCGATCGCAGAAAGGAAGAAGAAATAGAAAGACTTCGCATTCAACTAGACGAGATGGGATACAATATTGTAAAGAAATAATATACCCCAGTTCAGAATAAAAAAAGCGCCATAGGCGCTTTTTTTATTTGTGTTCTATACTATTCAAAGTCTCCTATTCCCCTCCTTCTCTCAAGCTTCAAATCTTGTAAAATATTTGATTTTGCACTTATACCAATGGTATAGCTTCTTTGAAAGCCAAAAGGCACCCAGAAAACATTGATTTGCCAGCAATGCAGATCCCTATAAAAATCAATAGTGGTAAAAGTTATATCCTTCTTTACCATGTCATAACCCGTTCTAAATCCAATTCGCCAAGATTTCGTCAATTCTATACTTGCGTTTATATCTACAGACTGTCTTTTATTTTGAACAAGACCTTGATTTTGCCAAGTCATATTAAAATTCATCCCTAAATTCCATGGCACATTAAAGTCAACAAAATCAGTAGATCTCATATAATCAATATCGCCGACTCCCATATTTATTCCCTTGTTTTCCAGCTCTTGACCTGAATTATTATTTTGATTTGCTGATTTTTTATCTCCACCAAACAATCGATCAGGAGTAAGTTGAATACCCGTTGTAAAGGTGGTCTGCGTCCTTCTAAAAAGCACTCCGTTTACTTGATATGCACTTTGATTCACTCTCTTTCCCTCTGGATCAATTCCATAAAGATCTAATCTCGTGCTAAACTGAAATTGAAAAAGTCCATCTAAAGCAGAAGTTCTTGCATTTAAACTAATATCACTCCATTGAAATTCTGTGGCTGCTGCATTATAACTGGTGTTTACACTAAATCCTTCTAGGATCTTGATTTTCTTTAGCCCAGATGAATCGCGATCTGTCTTAACTTTCATTTCTAGGGTATTCTGGATACCAAAATTTACTGATGCATTCACTCCTTTTGATGGAGTACCATACAAATACCCGTTGTAAACAGATTGTGTACGAATAGTACCCAAGGAATCAGCTTGATAGGTTTGATAATAACCCCAAACAGGATCGCTAAAATCAGGACTATAATTAAAGCCTATGCTTGGGGTAAGTACATGACGGATGGCTCGAACCTTTCCCCTATAATTAAATTGCCCATATACTTTTGTTGCTAAATTCCCTCTCAAGGCGAAATCAAAAGCATTGTTAAAACCAGCAACTGTATCTATATCTAAAATACCAGTAGAATCGATGTAATTGTAACTTAATCGAGATCCATACCATCTATTGTTCATATTAATAGAAGGAGAAAAAGTCCAATATTTAAACAATTTCATATTGGTTTGAATGGAGCTTATGTGTTGTGCCCCATAACGTGCATTTCTTGCTAAATTTTGTTCAGAAAAAATATCATCATCTAAATTAGTGTTAATCCTATTCTCAGCTTGAAATGAATAGTTCACACCTATATCCTCATACCACTTCGATTCACCTATTCTACTTTCTTTCTTAAATGGTGTAAAGCGATTGACGTTAAAGGCCAGTTTTGGCAAGGTTAACGAAATGGTGTTCTGCTGTATATTCTGACTATGACCTAGGTTAACAGAAAGACTATATGGCTTTCCGATCCAACTTTTCTGTATGGCAATATTAGAGTTCAACTGACTAGTAAGAACTTGATTTGCTTGCTGTTGAGTATTCTGAAAATAGGTACCTGTTGCAATGTTTACACTGGCAGTAAATCGCAGATCTGGTCTCGCTTTTGGATCCTGGTTATGGGTCCAAGCTACTCTAAAGTCGGTCGAGTTTCTAAACGTCCCACCATTCTCTGTGAATCCTTCTCTGCCAATCTTTATTTTGTTGTAGTTAGCTAAAAAATTTCCGTTGAAGGCATACCTCTTATTGTAATTGCTACCAAGGGTTAAACCCCAACCACCCATGGTGTAAATCTCCCCTTTTACTGTTAAATCATAAAAATCACTTGCAGCCCAGTAGTATCCACCGTCTTTTAGGAAATAGCCTCTTTCAAAGTTATTTCCCCAGGTAGGTATAATTATTCCAGACCGCCTTCTTGTTTCGGTAGGAAAGAATCCAAAAGGCAATACCAATGGAGTTGGAACATCAAGAATTTCGAGGTAAGCCGGACCTGTTACAATTTTATCTCCTGAGATTACCTTGGTTTTATTTGTTTTAATTCGGAAGTGAGGCTCTTCATAATTACAAGTTGTATACGAACCTCCTTTTATAAAAAAAGTGTTATTCTCGAGCTTCTTAACTCTATCGCCATGCAAAAAGCCATCGCCCTCTTGGGTTATAACTTTCTTAATTCGCGCCTTTTTACTTGTAAAATTGTACCAAATGGTATCCGTATAATATTCTTTTTCACCCTCCTTAAAAATTGGCTTTTGCACAATATTTCCTGCCGTGTCTATAATTCCCGATGCGAAAGCAGTATTGAGTTTCCAATCTATTTCAATATACCCAGCTTGAAGACCAATGTCCTGATAATCAACCTCTGCTTTGTTGTACAAGTAGGTTTTATTCCCGTCCATTGACAGCACTGTACTATCTTCTGCTCTAGAATCTACAATGTCTTTTAGGGCAAAGTCTTTCTGCTGAATAAGCTTTGTAGAATCCTCAATTTCCACAATAGTGCTATCAGAAATAACAGTTTGTGCGTTTAAACTGTTAAAAGTGAATAAAAGAAGCAAGATGTACCGAAATAAGCGCAAAGGCAATCCTTATTTTTGGCTTGGCACAGTTGTTTCGTGCGTTGCGTGGCAAAGCTATTCAAAAAGCAGACCACTTAAGCACTTTGAAAAATTATAACATATTGAAAACAGTATTTAAATTAAGCCTCCTTCTATTGGCCACTCTATTTTCTGGAGTGGATATGAGTGTATTTGCCAAGAAGCAATTAAATTCAACTGTTAAGAAAATTGTTATCGACGCGGGCCATGGTGGATCAGATCCAGGAAATCTTGGAACCGGACGCTACAAAGCGAAGGAAAAAGATATCTCATTGGACATTTCTTTGATGACAGGGAAAATCATAGAAGAAAGGATGCCGGGTGTAGAGATTATCTACACACGCGACAGAGATAAAACATTGGAACTCATTGAAAGACCTAGCATTGCCAATCGTGAAAAAGCAGATCTATTTATTTCAATCCATTGCGATGCCTTCACAACTTCTTCTGCCGTTGGAAGCTCTACCTATGTAATGGGAAAAGATCATAGCGATGAGAATATGCGTGTTGCTCAGCGTGAAAATTCAGTAATCTTCTTAGAGGAGAACTACGAAGAAAACTACGAAGGCTTTGATCCTTCTAAACCAGAAACATATATCGGCCTTACTTTATATCAAAATCACTTTCAAAGTCAGAGCATTACATTGGCTCAATACGTACAAGACGAATTTAGAGAAAATGTTGGAAGAAAGGATAGGGGCGTTAAACAACAGCCTTTGTGGGTAACTAGTAGGGCTGCCATGCCTGCCATTCTTATTGAATTGGGCTTTCTAACCAATTCTAAAGAGGAAGATTTTTTAAATAGTCTTGCCGGTAAAAAGAAGATGGCTGAAGCCATCTACCGCGCAGTGGAGCAATTTAAAAACGACAATGACAATATTGACGCGCCTAGGGTAATCAAGAATACAGGTTCAAATAACAAGCCTGTGGTAGCAAATGAAACTCCAAAAGGTAAATCAGAATCGAACAATAATGTTCAAGATCAAATGAACGAATTGCCAAAGAGTACAGACGTACCTTTGGTAGAAAGTAAATTAATTGTTGACTTTCGTGTACAGATTAAAACTAGTGCGAAAAAACTGCCACTTGAATCGAGCTCAGAATTCAAGTCCATTGCAGGAAAAGTTGAGTTCTATCCAGATGGAAATAGTTATAAGTATACCTATGGCCGTTATTCAAACTATTCTGATGCTCAAAAAGCTGCGATAGAGATGAGACGACTTGGCTTTGAAGGTGCTTTTGTTATTGCTTTTAAAGAAGGACATAGAATAGATATTAATGAAGCTAGAAGACTGTCCAATTAATTTGAGTTATACTTGTCTTTGTTCTAAATCGAATACCATTGTCTAGACAAATCCGCGCTGGCCTAATCGCTCTCCTCGCACTTGCCATGCTTTATTGGGGAATCAATTTCCTAAAAGGAAAAAATATCTTTAGTTCCCAAACATTGGTTTACTCTATTTATCAGAAGGTAGATGGGCTTACCCCTGCTCGACCCGTTACAATTAATGGGTTCCAAGTAGGTCAAGTAAATAGAATTTACTTTCATCCAAACAAGGATGGCAGTTTAGTTGTTGAAATGTCATTGAATACAGATTTTACCATCCCTAAAAGCAGTATTGCTAGAATTAATAGCACCAGCTTAATGGGAGATAAATCGATAGAATTGATTTTAGGCCAAGATTATTCCAATCTTTTGTCTGAGGGTGATACACTTGGATCAGAAATAATGCTAAGTCTTACTGAAGAAGTTAATCGTCAAGTTCTTCCATTAAAACAAAAAGCTGAAAGCCTTATTGGAAGTATTGATACCGCTATCACATTGGTGACTAGCTTTCTAAATGAGCAAACTCGAAACAATTTTATCGCCACCTTCACAAGCGTTCGGAAAAGCTTTGAGACTTTAGAACACACTACCAAAGAAATTGATTTGCTTATTACAGATAATCGTGTCAATCTTACTTCTTTGATTGCTAACATTACAAGTATTTCCAATGGTTTAAAAGAAAATGAGACTGAATTAAGTGCGATTATCGCCAATGCTGAATCAATTTCAGATACCATTGCAAAGGCCAAAATTGGTGAAACATTGCGTTCACTTAACACAGCTCTGGCGCAGACGGAAGAAATCTTTACGAAAGTAAATAACGGAACTGGTTCGGCTGGAAAACTAATTAACGACCCTCAACTATATGACGATATGGCGGATGCGGCCGAACAGCTAAAACTGCTGTTGTTGGATGTGAAATACAATCCTAACCGATACATTCATTTTTCTGTTTTTGGTAATTCCAAAGAATACGATAAGGAGGAAATGGATAAGATATCAACTGAAGAGTTTAAAGATTAAAAAACAGAAATATCTCCCTAGATATGGAATGGATTGACAATGTAATTTTCACGGTTATTCTCGCTTTAGCCTCTTTTCTGTTCGCAAAGAATGCAAATAAGATTAGAAGGAATATTTTCCTCGGGAAGGAAATCAATAGAAGTGATCGAAAAGGAGAGCGATGGGCTTTAATGGCAAAAGTTGCTTTAGGTCAATCTAAAATGGTGGTAAGACCTGTTGCTGGCTTCTTTCACATATTAATTTATGTGGGATTTGTGTTAATCAATATTGAAGTACTTGAGATACTGATAGATGGAATCTTTGGGACGCATAGAGTATTTTCAAGTTTTTTAGGTGGAATTTATACTCTTGCTATCAATTTCTTTGAAATTTTAGCGGTTGGAGTCATTCTTGCTTGCCTCGTCTTTTTAGCCAGAAGAGTCCTTGTTAAAATCAAGCGTTTCCATTCTCCTGAGATGAAAGGCTGGGCTTCAAGCGATGCTAAGAATATTCTTTACATCGAATTGGCACTTATGTATGCGCTTCTTTTAATGAATGCGGTTGAGTCTAACTTTGACTCTGAAACCGTTGGTCCTTTTTTGATTAGTGGCCTTATCGCTCCTTTATTTAATGGACTAGAGCAAAGTAGCTTACACATTCTTGAACGTACATTTTGGTGGCTACACATCCTAGGGATTTTAGCTTTCCTGAATTACCTTCCCTTTTCAAAACACTTCCATATCTTTTTGTCTTTTCCAAATGTTTGGTACGCCAATTTAGATCAGAAAGGCCGTTTTTCCAATATGGAATCAGTTACAGAAGAAGTTAAAAAAATGATGGATCCCAATGCTGATCCTTACGCTGCACCTGATCCAAATGCACCTCCTCCAGAACGATTTGGTGCAAAAGATGTAATGGATTTGAATTGGGTTCAGTTAATGAATGCCTACTCCTGCACAGAATGTGGTCGTTGCACCTCAGAATGCCCTGCAAATCAAACTGGAAAAAAGCTTTCGCCGAGAAAAATCATGATGGATACGCGTGATCGATTGGATGAAGTAGGTAAAGTCATTGATAAAAAAGGAAGTTTCATAGACGATGGTCGTAGCCTACTCGACGATTTCATTAGTAGAGAAGAATTATGGGCTTGTACCACCTGTAATGCCTGCGTACAAGCTTGTCCTATAGGTATAGACCCTCTTTCAATTATTATTGAAATGCGTCGCTATTTGGTAATGGAAGAATCGGCTGCGCCACAAGAATTAAACCTAATGATGGCAAATGTGGAAAACAATGCTGCACCATGGCAATTTGCTCAAGCTGATAGACTCAATTGGCTAGAAGAAGCCTAATTATGCCGTTTAAACTCCAATATTTTTCAGTAATAATTAGCATTACAGTGATCTTTAGCTCTTGTGTTAAGGATTCAGACTCCTATTATATTCCTGTAGGTCAAGATGCAGTTACGTTTGTAAATCAAGCGGCTACTCTTAGCGGTTGGTACAACAACATCCAAGATAGTACGGTGGCTGTTCGCATAAATTCTGCCTTCTCTATTTCAAATAATAGGCAGTTATACACTGTTACGAATCGCAATTTCTTCGACACCCTGTACTTCCAGGCAATAGCAAGAACAAAAGAGAAAATTCCAAGTCAAATCGATCCTAAAATAGATGCAGTAGAATTTCGATTTCAACGTTCTTCAAATGCCAATAGTGCCCTTTATTTATCGAGTTTTATTCAACTCTTTCCTAGGCTTTCAGACAGTGTAAGTATAGAAGGAATGAGCTCCTTTGAAACCGATACGATTGATTGGTATGGATTGAACTTCAGTCGTGTTTTTGTCTTGAAAAGTACCCAAACTTCAATGGAAGCCATTTGTGATACAACTGGATCTTTGCTTGCTTTTCGCACTCTTGACAATAGAATTTATCTTCCCTATAATATCCCGTAATATGGAATTGAACAATGCAAAAACAATGGCAGAATACGCTTCTGCAGGCGAAAAACCAGAAGTGCTATTTTGGGTTGGTTGTGCTGGTAGTTTCGATGATCGTGCTAAAAAGGTAACTCGATCCTTCGTTCGTCTTCTCAATAGAGCTGGTGTACAATTTGCCGTTCTAGGTACCGAAGAAAGTTGCACTGGCGATCCAGCGAAGCGAGCAGGTAATGAGTTCCTGTTTCAAATGCAAGCAATGATGAACATCGAAGTGCTAAATGGCTACGATGTTCAAAAAGTGGTTACTGCTTGCCCTCATTGTTTTAATACGTTAAAGAATGAATATCCCCAATTGGGAGGGAAATATACAGTTTTGCATCACACTCAATTTTTGCGTACTTTATTGAATGATGGAAGATTAAAGGTTGAAGGTGGTGAGTATAAAGGAAAGCGCATTACCTTCCATGACCCTTGTTATTTGGGTAGAGCGAACGACGAATACGAAGCGCCAAGAGCTCTTCTCTCAGAGTTAGAATCCAATATTTCTGAAATGAAAAGCTGCAAAGAAAAAGGGCTTTGCTGTGGTGCTGGAGGTGCACAAATGTTTAAGGAGCCGGAGAAAGGCAATAAGGACGTAAACGTAGAACGCACCGAACAAGCTCTTGAAACCAATCCAGAAATTATTGCAGTGGGCTGCCCCTTTTGCAACACTATGATCACGGATGGAATTAAGGCTAAAGAGAAAGAAGCATCTGTAAAAGTCTACGATGTAAGTGAGCTACTTGACAATACTTTCAAGCAATGATAGAGAATGAAACTTTTTCTGGAATTTTCCCTGGATATCCTGCCAATAGCTCTGTTTGGGTTTATAATTCGTCTAACCCACTTTCCTCTGACCAATTGGAAATGCTAAATAGAAAACTGGACTATTTTGTGCAAAACTGGAAATCACATGGAAGTCCTTTAAAAGCTGATTTTTCTTTATTCAAGAATCAATTTGTTATATTCATTGTCCATCCAGATTCGATTGCATCTGGCTGTTCTATTGATGGAAGTGTGCATTTACTCAAAAGCCTTGAAGCGGAATTCCAGACTGAATTTCTAAACAATGCAATTGTTCCCATTCAGTTAAATGACAATACCATCATTAACATTCCCTTTTTGGAAGCTAAAAAAGAAGTCAAACTTGGTAAAATTGGATTAGACGCGAAGGTTTACAATCTTGCCGTTCGCAATCTTGAAGAATTCAGAAGTTCGTTTCAAATCAATTTAGTCGATAGTTTTCTCAAAAACAGTTTACCTGTTTAGAGTCTTAGCATCCAACCGTTTTTATCCGCTACCTTTCCTGTTCGGATTTCATTCAAGGCATTCTTAATTTTCATTGCTATGCCTTCGGAGCTATTGGGTACTTCAAAGTCTCTTTCTCTAAATCCTATAGTACTTATTGGACTAACAACCGCAGCAGTTCCCATGCCGAACGCTTCTTCCAGGTAATTATTTTCAGCGGCATAAACTACTTCATCAACCGTAATCGGTCGCTCTTCCACAATTTCTCCCCAACTGCGCAACAGTGTAAGAATACTGTCTCTCGTAATTCCAGCCAATATTCTCTCACTTAAAGGAGGAGTCCGCATAGTTCCCCCTATCCTGAACATAATATTCATTGTTCCAGACTCTTCAATGAGTCTGTGATCTTTATGATCTGTCCAAATAATTTGAGTATAGCCTTTTTCTACAGCCTTACGGGTTGGATAAAATGCTCCTCCATAATTTCCTGCCGCCTTAGTAAAACCAATTCCACCTGCAGCAGAACGAGTGTATTGTTCTTCTATTTTCACCTTGACATTTCCTGTATAATAAGGACCTACGGGTGAAGTGATGATGGCAAAAGTATAAGACTCACTTGGCCTTGCCGCTATAAATGATGAGCTACTGAAAAGGAATGGTCGGATATACAATGACATTCCCTCTTCCTTTGGAACCCACTCTCTATCTATATCAATTAAGCTTTTCAAGCCTTCCATAAAGACCTCCTTAGGAACTTCAGGCATGGCAAGACGTACCGCCGATCTGTTTAACCGTTCGTAATTCATCTCTGGTCTAAACAGTGCAATACCGCCGTCTATTTGACGATACGCTTTCATTCCCTCAAAAGCAGCCTGACCGTAATGCAAGGCGTGCAAAGAGAGAGGATAGTTCAAATCTTGGTAAGGAAGTATGGTAGCCTGGCCCCATTGGCCATTTTTAAACTCACAAATAAGCATGTGGTCTGAGAACGCTTTGCCAAATTCTAAGGCACTAAAATCCGTAGAAGGAAGTCTGGATGACTCTATTTTTCGAATTTCAATCATATCAACTGGGGGTTTGGGTCAAAGGTATCGCATTTCATTTAATCGTACCCATTGAATAATTATCTTTGCACCACTAAAATTTAAGCAATGAAAAAAATCCTCCTCGCTAGCCTGTTTTTCTCCCTCATTATTTCTAGTTGCAATCAAAAAGCAGCAGCACCTGAGGAAGAAACCCTTGTTGAAACTGTAGAACTAGAAATCTACGGTGATTCTACTATTACTCCTGATGGGGCGATAAGTGCAACAGAATTGATTGCAGCAATGGAAGGAAAAGACTCTATCATGGTTAAGGTGAAAGGCGAAATCCAAGAGTGTTGTCAACAGAAAGGTTGTTGGATGGATGTTGATATGGGTAATGGCAAAAGCATGACCGTTCGTTTTAAGGACTATGGATTCTTTGTTCCGATGAACTCAGCTGGAAGGATGGCTATCTTAGATGGAATGGCCAAAGTAGATACTCAAAGCGTTGATTGGCTTCGCCATAAGGCTATGGATGCCGGTTCTTCAGATGAAGAAATTGCGGCCATTACTGAACCTGTGGTTAGTGTTACCTTCTTGGCTAATGGCGTTATTCTGGAATGAGAATTTTTGTATTCATAGCAATTCTGTCACTTTTCAGTTGTAACCAGCAGACTTCTACAAATCCAGTTATCCCCGCAGAAAAGGATAAGCCGATTATGTACAATATGTCTGAGATGGCAGGGATGATGGAAGGAATCTATGGATTTAATAAAGTCCTTCGTGATTCTATCCTAACTGGAGGTGAATTGCCTGTGTTTCCTGAAGGATTGGAATACTTACACAAGGCCCAAGCTACTTCTCCTCGAGAAATCGACAGTAATTTTCATGAATTACTCGACAGATATCTAGCGGAAATGGAAAGCATAAAGACTTTGACCCGAGAAGAAAAAATTGAGGCTTACAATTCCAGTATAAAAACGTGTGTAGAATGTCACCAAACAAGGTGTCAAGGCCCGATTCCAAAGATTAAGAGGCTACGGATTCCAACCGAATAACCGATTAATGAAAGAATTTGAAGATAAAAGGCTTCCAGTCCGAACGAAGGATGGAAGCCTTTCTCTATTTAGCGAAAGATATAGTCAACACTATCATTCAATACACGGTGCAAGACAAGAATCTCTTCATGTTTTCATTGCAAATGGATTGGTAATGTTTGAGTATTTAGCTGAAATTTCCATTCTTGAAATAGGTATGGGAACGGGTCTGAATATTCTGGTTACCCTCGAATCGACTTCAATTCAAAAAAAGGTGAATTATCTCAGTTTAGAAAAGTATCCCCTATCCGAACCAGAATGGACTTCCATTCTTCCTTCTTTTCAAACAGAACAGTTTCAGCGCATCCATAGGGCTAAATGGAATTCAACGATTGAACTCCAAAAGAACTTTCTCTTTGAAAAACAGCAAATTGATTTTCTTGACTACCGCTCTGAACCCAAACATCACTTAATTTACTTCGATGCCTTTTCTCCAGAAGCACAACCTGAATTGTGGAGCACTTTGATGTTTGAGACTTTAAATAAATGCATGCTTCCAGGCGGGCTTCTTGTAACTTATTGTGCAAAAGGAGAGGTTAGAAGAAATATGCTGGCTGCGGGCTTCAAAGTTGAAAAAAGACCTGGACCTCCGGGTAAACGTGAAATGCTGGCTGCATGGAAAATGTGAAACGTTTTAATATTCGAGTGTATGGCATCTTAATAGACCATGAAAAAAGAGTCTTAACTACTTTAGAAAAGATTAAAGGGCAGCTTTACCGAAAGTTTCCAGGCGGAGGATTGGAATGGGGCGAAGGAACTATTGATTGTTTGAAGAGAGAATTTCTCGAAGAGCTTAATTTACCTATTGCTGTAGTTAAACATATCTATACAACTGACTTTTTTGTACCCTCTGCATTCTCTTCATTCGATCAAGTTATTAGTATTTATTATTTGGTTAAACCAATGTATGAAGAGGATCTCTTTGATTTGAAAAGTTCAGAATTTGAAATGCAAGAACTAAGCTGGATTCCTTCGCACAAAATGAAACAAGAACTGTTTAATCTACCCATAGACAAGGAGTTGGTTAAACTTCTTTTTTAAGACAATCATAGAAGTTTATTGTAGATTTAAATATGAAGGCATTAATTACAGGCGGAAGTGGTTTGGTTGGGGGCTACCTTACAGACTACTTAATTTCCCAAAAATGGGAAGTGGTTCACCTCACCACTAGTAAGGTTTACAAAGAAAAAAGTTCAAATAATGCCTTTCTTTGGAATCCTTCCAAAATGTATATTGAAAAAGGCGCACTGGAAGGTGTTGACGTTATCTTCAATTTGGCAGGCGCCACTGTGTCTAAAAGATGGACCGCCGTCTATAGACAGACTATTTTAGATAGCAGACTTGAAACTTTAGATTGCCTAAAAGAAGCCCTTCGACTTGAAAAGCATTCTATTCAGGCTGTTATTAGTGCCTCGGCGGTAGGCATTTACCCAAGCTCTCTAACAGAACTGTACTCAGAAAAAGGCCCCTTTGCTAACGACTTCCTAGGTAGCGTTACCCAAAAATGGGAAAAAGCCTTAGAAGAAATCCATTCAGGTTTAAATATTCGAACCGCTGCTCTGAGAATTGGAATTGTTTTAAGTCCAAAAGGTGGTGTTCTTAGTGAAGTAGACCCTTTATTTAGAATGGGATTTGGTTCTGCCTTGGGCAGTGGAAAACAATGGATGTCTTGGATTCATGCAGAAGACCTTGCGAGGCTGTTTGTGCATGTATACAATCATAATCATCAAGGACCAATTAACGCGGCTGGACCAAAGCCTGAAACGAATAAAACGTTTTCATCGCATCTTGCAAAGGCGCTTAAACGGCCTTTTTGGCTGCCTGCTGTACCAGGATTTGCGATCAAAGCATTAATGGGCGAAATGGGTACACTTGCTCTAATGAGTCAGAAAGTGGACTCAAAAACAGCGGAATACTTGGGTTTCGAGTATAAATTTAAAACCCTCCCCTCTGCCCTTTCAGATTTGTATTCGTAGTAGAATTTAAGTCTTCAATTGCTTCGAAAATAAGATCAGGATTGCTCCAAGGAACGAAGTGATTCATTTCTTGATCCATAATAAATTCAACCTTACAGTCTCGGCACCTCTCTTTGAAATACTCTGCAGATTTACTGTCGACAAGGATGTCTTTTTCACCTTGAACATAAACTATAGGCATCTTTAATTCCGAAAACTTTTTTTCTAAATCCAAAAGTTCGGTTTCATATAAACGCACCATCTCCCTATTACTATTTTTAAGCCAATCGCCTAGTAATAAATTAACAGGAAGAAAACTAGCAAAGGAATTATACCATTTCGGAACTTGATATGGCCAAGCTATACAAGGTGCAATTAAACCTAAGCCATCTACTCTTTCAGGAAATTCAACAGCCATGGCACAGGCTACAGGACCGCCATAACTATGGCCAAAGACAAAAACACTTTTAGTCAGATTTAAATCCAACTGGTTTATCAGTTCTTCTATGTAGGTAGCTTGTTCGATTAATATGCCTGAATGCTCAAGATCAGAATTTCCAAAACCTGGGCGGTCTATAAACAGAAGTTGATAACTTTCATCAAGCTCAAAACTATCTGCCATAGATGCAAAATCAGTCCAAGAACCTGGAGAACCATGAATAAACACGAGCAAATTACCTTCCTTGTTTCCGGCCAAAACACCATGAAGTTTGCCATTTGACTTTTCCAAGTAAACCGACTTATAGCCACCCGTTCTGGCGAAGAGTGAATCTAAATTAGCTGGAGTGTTTGATGGCGTAAAAAAATGAGTGCTGCCCAAAAGCAATGCAAAAAAAACAAGACTTCCCATTAGTATTTTCAAAATTAAAAACTGCCTCTTTCTTTTTTGCATTTTATTGAGAGCTATAAAGACATAACACCTTCAATTTCAGAAGCCTCCTTGTATCTTTCAATTACAGCATCTGCACTTATCATAACTTCTTTGGCCGTTATACTTACATAATTACCATTCCTAGAAATTCTAGATTCAATTTGGGCCACTTGGGTATTGAACAGCGCTTGCACCTTTGCAATAGACTGATTATTTGACTTTACTATGAACTTAAACATATAAATGCTAGGCCATTTTGTAGTCATGAGAAGCTTCTCCTTCAAGCTTTCCCAGGGATCTTCATCGGGTACATGTTTATCTGTCATTTCACAAAAGTGCTTATTTTGAATGAGCTCTAGCTTTATTATCTTTCCAAAAAGAAAAAAAGAAAAAAATGATTGTTACTACGACCCCAAGCATTGAAGGAAAACCAGTTCAAGAATATTATGGAGTTGTTACTGGAGAAACCATTATTGGCGCAAATTTGTTTAAAGACATATTTGCGAGTATTCGCGATATTGTTGGAGGTAGATCTGGTGCTTATGAAAATGTTCTTAAAGAAGCACGCGAAACAGCTTTAAAGGAAATGCAAGACACAGCAAGGATGATGGGTGCAAACGCCGTTATCGGTGTTGATCTTGACTATGAAGTAATTGGACAAGGTGGTAGCATGCTAATGGTTAGCGCAAGTGGTACTGCCGTGCGTATTTAATATTGATTTGTAGCTAAAAGTACAAGAGTGCATTCTCGCAAAGCCAGAATACCTCTTGCTTCCAAAGCTCTTTCAAAATCTTCATTTTCCGTTCCAGGATTGAAAATAACCCTCCGAGGTTTGGTGAGAAAAATCCATTCTTTCCAAACCTCTTGGTTTTTAGCAGTTAGATAGAGGCTGATTGTATCTATCTTCTTTGCTTTCCATTCCGACTCGGCAATGTTATTTATGATTTTTTTTTCTCTGAATTCGAAAGACCTATTTCCAATTCCTTCAAAATCAATTCTGTGCTGCCAAAGCATTTCCATTGCACGATTTGAGTAACGCTCAACTTTCGGACTTGCCCCTAGAACAACTGTAATCCCACTATCTTGCATAACCCAAATTTAATGCGATTTGCTACCCAATTTTAGAATAATAGAGAGAATATGAATTTCGCATTTCCTTTATTTCTGTTCGCCCTTGGAACCTTGCTTCTGCCTATTGCCATCCACCTAATTCGCTTTAGATCATTTAAAACACTTCACTTTAGTGATACACGTTTTCTGCGATCCATTCGAAAGGAAACCTCTTGGAGGAATAAATTAAAAGAATTCATCCTTCTTGCTTTGCGATTGCTCGCTCTTGCTGCCTTGGTTATTGCCTTTAGTAAGCCCTTCCTAGACGATAATCTTGATTCAAGTCCAACAAAAAAAAGCTTCTGGCTGTATCTCGACAATAGCTATAGTATGACCGTAAATGAGGGTGAGTCTACTCATTTTCAATTAATTAAATCAAGTGTTCAAAAATGGATAGACCAGCTTCCCAAAGACAGTGAAATCATTCTTTTATCAAATAACCATGTCCTAAGTAATAAGTTAAGCCCAAGTATGACATCGGATTTATTAATCGATTTAAACCCAAGTTTAACGAAAGGCTTCACCTTAGCAGATCTAATAAGAAAATATGAGTCTGAGGCAACTAATGATCCTTTTTACATTATTAGCGATTTTCAACAGGCCTTTATGGAAGGAATCAATCCAGCGGACAGCTTGCCGGCTTCTGTATTTTTAGTATCAACCGAAACTCCAAATTATTCAGAGAATATAAGTATTGACAGTGCTTGGTTCGACTCTCCAATAGTCTTAGAAGGAATGGAGACCGAATTGTGGGCGCGTCTGCAAAATCACGGATTTGAAGAACGCAGTTTGCCAATAAATCTAATGGTAGGAAACACCAATTTGGCAGCCAAAACAGTAAAACTTCCACCCAATACTTCTACCGACATTAGCCTGCAATTGGCAATGGGGAAAGAAAGGAATGGTAGAATTTTAATTGACGATAAACAAGCAGAATTTGACAATAGCTACTACTTTTCTCTGCCTTATAACCCCAAATTTTCTGTCCGAATTTGGGATAACGGCGACCTAGACTATCCTTGGGAAAAGGTTTATACAGAGGATCATTTTGAATTGAATATTTTTTCAAATTCAACTTCAAATTTTGAAATGCTCGAATCGGCTGATCTGATTGTTTTAGCAGATTGGAATCTCGACAACCAAGGAATCTATGATCTGGTTCAAAAACAATGGGAAAACGGTAAGTCTATACTTGTTTTTCCCGATGTGAATGGAAACCTTCCTCCGTTTATAAGTGAAAAGAATTTGGAAGTAGATACGGGTTCTTTTAATTCAACTAAGATTAATGCAGACCATAAGATTTTTTCGAAAGTATTTCAAGAACTTCCAACGAATCCAAAATTACCAAATGCTAAAAAGCGTCTATTAATCAATCCAAATTCTGGACAATCGATTATCTCTTTTAGCGATAGCTGGCCACTTTTTTTAGAAATGTCTTCTGCAAAAACAAAAGCCTTTGTCTTTGCAACCAGACTTCAAAAAGAATGGGGCGGTTTAAGAAATAGTGAGTTGCTTATTCCCATTTTAATTAATACTGCATTCGAATCGATGCATTATGGTGCCATCCAAATGACTCCAAAACTTGGCTCTAAACAGTATTTAAAATATTCTTTACCTGAAGGAGAATCTCTGAAAGCAACAAAGGATGGAAATAATTTCCTACCAATTCAAGCAAATAAGAATGGATTGACATCTATCGAATTTTCCATAGAAATGAATTCAGCAGGGCACTATAAATTATCTGATTCTAAGGATACAATAGGAAGCATTGCGTTAAATATTAACAAAGAAGAAAGTGACCTCAAACTCTTTGATTTCAAGTTATTTGATGAAATTGATAGCAATGTAATCGACTTAGAGTCTATGGCACAAAACTTGTCCACAGAGAGTCGTTCTTCCAAACTGTGGAAGGTATTTGCATGGCTTGCATTTCTATTTCTAGTTATTGAGTCATTGATAAGTAAATTTGCATTTAGAAGGAAGACATCCAACATATGAACTATTTTCTACCTCATGTTAAAATTGTATGTCCTGGTAGTACTTGGAACGGAGTAACGACCAATCTTCGATTTTCTAAATCCAACTTAATAGCAATAGGTAATTCTGTAACCTCTAAAGAAGGAGACCAGATTCTAGAGGAAGGCTTAATGATTTCACCAGGATGGGTTGAATTAAGAGCTAAATTTTATGATCCGGGATTTCCGGAGAAAGAAGATTTGAAAAGTGGAACGCAGGCTGCAGCTTTGGGAGGCTATACTCATGTTGGTGCACTTCCTCATGGCTCGCCTTGTTTAGACAATAGAACAGGTGTTCGCTATTTACTCGAAAAATCGAAGAATCTTCCGTCAAAGGTTTTGCCGATTGGTTCGCTAAGTGCCGGAATGCAAGGGAAGGAAATGGCTGAGTTAAATGATCTGAAACAAGCAGGTTGTGTGGCTTTTTCGGACGGGGGCTTACCCATTGCTGATACCGTTTTTCTTAAAACCGCTCTTCAATATGCCTCATCAACAGATAGTGTTGTCTTCATCCGTCCTGATGATGCTTTTTTGTCTAAGTATGGCGATGTTCGCGAAGGAATTCACAGTACTCTAGCGGGTATACAAAGTACTCCCGAATTCTCCGAAACAATTGGAATTGAAAGAATTGCAAGAATTATAGAATATACGAATTGTAAGGTACATTTAACTTCCATTAGTACTATTAGTGGATTGGAAGTGTTGAAAAGCCTTAAAGAAAAGGGTCTTCCAATTACAGCAGATGTTTCTGTTGCCCATTTGCTATTCAACGACAAAGAAATTTTAGACTACGATTCTAATTTTAAACTTTCTCCACCTTTAGGAAATGAAGAAACTCAGAAGAAGCTGATTGATGCCGTAAAAAGCGGACTCATTGATGTCGTCTCTTCAGATCATGACCCTCAAGAAATCGAAAGCAAACAATGTGAGTTTCACTTAGCTAAACCGGGCATTTCTAGTATCCAAGCTTCCTTCAGCTTACTTTTAGAGGCCATTCCATCGTTGCCAGAAGAGAGAATTGTAGAGCTTCTAAGTTCAAACCCAAGAAATATACTTCAAATGGGTTCACCTCAATTCATTGAAGGAGAAAAATCAGATTACACCCTTTTCCAACCAAAGGATTCAACCTTCTATTCCCGTGCTAATTGGGCCTCAAATTCTGAAAATTTTCCAAAACTTGGAACTGAATTAAACGGAAAAGTAATTATGACCGTTATTCACATTACATGATGAACTCCATAAGAAAATATATCTGGGAGAAAAGAATGTACGCCCTTTTTCCTTTGTTACTTACAGTACTCTCTTTCACCTCATTTAGCATTTATAGCCTTACCGAATGGGAAACTGCTTGGGACAAACTGCCTGTGTTTGAAGAAAAGTATTATGAGCGTATTAATCCTGATTTTGAGCAAAGCAATATGAGTGCATTAGAGCATTGGCAAAAAATTGGAATGGACCAAGGAAGAAGCAGTTCAGGTGTATTTGATGTGAAATATTATTTGGCCAAAAATCCAGATTTGGCTAAAAAAATTGGAGCAAAGAACTACAGAGAAGCAACAAAGCATTGGCTAACTGTCGGAATAAAAAACGGATTAAGTAGTCATCCAAATTTCAATGTACGCTATTACGCAGAAAACAATAGAGATCTACAACGAGTGTACAACAACAATTACGAGAAACTAATAATGCACTATTTAAAAACAGGCATTAACGAAAACCGACCCACTGCGCCAACCCCTGCATCTGCCAATTCTTATCGTTAATTTTCTTTTAGCTCCTTAAAAGCATCTGAGAAACGGGCAATAACATCCGATGGCAACATAGATTCCACGTCCATGTCTTTTGCAACTAGATCTGCGCTAAATCCGTGAATATATGTCCCGATTTTCGATGCAATAACTGAAGAGTATCCACGACCAATTAAACCCGCAATTAATCCTGCTAGTACGTCTCCACTGCCTCCTTTTGCTAAACCCGGATTACCAGTTGAATTGAAATAAGACCTTCCATCAGGACCACATACCAGAGTATAGGGTCCCTTCACTACCATTATACAATCGTGTTGTTTACAGAAACTCATAGCCCTCTCCATTCCATTCGAATTCGAGAAATCGCAACCAAACAACCGTTTAAACTCACCTAAATGTGGTGTCAAAACACTTCCTTTAGGAATTAAACTTTGCCAATCTTTATGAACAGACAATAGCGAAATGGCGTCCGCATCAAGCACAATAGGTCGCTTGAATTCCAGCAAAATACGTTTTAAAAGTTGGCCCGAGCGTTCCGTTACTTCGATACCAGGACCTATTAAAATAGAAGTATATAATTCAAAGTTATCTGGCCATTCTGCTAGTGTAATGGCTTCAGGCAAAGAGGCTCGCATTACAGAAAGAGTGGTATCATCAGAACAAATACTCACCTTCCCAACTCCAGACCTAAGTGCTGAATGCGTGCATAGAACAGCGGCCCCCGTGTATTTTTTTGATCCAGCTAAAACAAGAAGATTTCCGAACTCTCCTTTGTATGCAAACGTGCTTCGTCTTTCAATTAGAGGAGCGATACCCTTTGCAGTTATAAATTCAATTCTATTGGTTGGATTGGGATTTAGGATGTTTGCCTCAATAACTTCAAAACTTTCGCTGTGGCTATTTTGTGGAGGCAATACTAAAGCCAACTTCAACCATTGTATAGTTAAAGTATGTCTAGCATAAATAGCAGGAAATCCGTTAAAATCACCATCGCAAGAAAGACCTGAAGGAATGTCGATTGAGATAATTGCATTAGGTAACTCGTTTAATCTATTTACAATTCCGGCCAATAAACCTGAAAGTGAACGCTTTAAACCGGTACCTAGAATGGCATCAATAATCAGTGTGGCAGGATTTGGTAAGACCCAATCTTCAGCCTTAACAATAAGTTGGTGAGACACTTCTTTTGAAGCTCTAATAAAATCTTCCGAAGGCGATTCAGTGTGCTGAATAACAAATACTTGCACATCATACCCCTCTTTTCGTAAGTATTTGGCAATCAAAAGCCCATCTCCACCATTGTTTCCTTGACCACAATAGAAAAAGAAAGAACTCTTTTTGGGAACGAGTTGAATTAGTCTTTCTGCACAATTCAAAGCCACTCTCTCCATTAAAGTGTAGGAGTGAATATTCTCGTTTTCTATTGTAAAACGATCTGCTAACTTAATCTGATCAAGAGTGAGAATTTCCAAATCTTGAATTTAGAATTTTATAAATATTCACAATTTGAGGTATAAGTGCTGTTTGTCCATCATTATTAATACAGAATTCAGCATGAGGCATTCGAGCATCATCACCAATTTGATTCTGAATTCTTCTTTTCACTTCTTCCTTACTAAAAGAATTTCTCAGCATTACTCTTTCAATCCTAATTTCTTCAGGACTGCTTACTAAAATAACCGAATGGCATTTTTCATATGCTTTGGTTTCAATTAAAAGAGCAGATTCCTTTAGAACCCAAGACTCTCCCTGATGGGCCTTTTCATCCAACCAAAGTTTAAAATCCTCCTTTACAGCAGGATGGATAATGGCATTTAATTCATTTAAAAGAAGAGGGTCTGAAAAAACTTTAGATGAAATAAACGCAAAATCAGGATTAGCCTCTTTAAAGGACAGTTCACCCAATAGTTCTATTACCCTCTTTCTAATAAAGTCTTTGAAATAAAGTTCTTTGGCCCTTTGGTCAGAATCGTACACACAAATTCCCAACTGACTGAAAACTTGAGCGACTATAGACTTTCCGCTTCCAATACCTCCTGTTAGTCCAACGACATTCATTCTAGTATAAAAACTTGGGTAGAGCTCACATCTGTAGTTAATAAGGCCATACTTGCTCCTTCAGGAAACTCTAACTCAATGGGTGCTCTCCCATCGCTAATCTGGTTTTTATGAACAAAAGCGAATATTGGAATTGAGAGCATTTCTTCATACTCACCGAACTCCACCACCAAAGTACATTCAATAAAAGCAGGAACCATTTCTAAAGTATTAGATGGATTAAATCCCCTTGCAACAATAGGTACTCTGCGTTTTAGAGTAGTAGTTCTGCGAATTTCAACCTTCGCCTCAAAGCTCTTAGGTTCTATTAAAATATGTTTAGGAAAAGGATTCTCAATTTCAAAAATCAGATTATGCTCTCCTCGTCCTTTGAACTTTCCTGAATACAGAGCTATCCATTTATAATTTGAAATTGAATCTAAATAGGCTTTTGGAGCAACGATCGATAAAGAGTCTACAATAGAATTTGCAATGAAGCTATACCCCTTCTTTTCGAGCTCTCCTTTGTAGTCGACATTTAACTCAAGCTTTTTTCGGACTAATTCAGGCCATTCAAACTCCAATCCTTTAATCCAAATCCATTTATGACGTATTGTACTTGAATGGTTTAATGACAAGGAAGTCTTTAACAGACTATCTGAAATTGATCCTTGGTCGCTAAACTGGAAGTCGCTTGGCAAGAGTTTGGAAAGATTGATTTGTGCGGATCTAAAAGGATCCATCCATTGGCCTAAGACCGAGAATCCACTGCCTTCAACTAAGGCTTCCGCCTTCCTAGGCAATCCGCTGCGTTCAACCCAATCTTCGGGAGCGCCCGAATACTCAATATTGTAGTTTAGAGAAACATAAAGGTCCTGCTGTGAAAGTTTTGCAAACATCCACAACAGGACCGATATGATAAAGAAAAATATCCTAGGGTGTTTTTGAATTCGGCGTAGCACGCTCAAAGATGCAAAAACTAATTAGGCAAATTCAACCTAAAGGAAAATCATTTTGTTTCTTCCTTTTTTGGAAGATACTGTGCACTGAGTTCTCTAGAAATAGCAGATTTTTCTAATTTCAACCGAGTGTTCTCGCTTTCAATGATAATGTGTTTATCCTGAACCTCTAAAATCTTACCGTGAATTCCTGAACTCGTTACAATGCGCATTCCTTTGGTAATTTCGGTCTGAAATTTTCCTTCCTCCTTTTGCTTTTTAATCTGAGGTCGAAAGAAGAAGAAATACATCACTACCAATAGCAACCCAAACATTAAGATAGATTGCAAACCTTGACCTTCTTGCTGAAGAAATAGAGTTAAAATCATTCTGCAGGAGCTGCTTGAGGGATTACTTCAGAAACAACATGCAAAACATAGTTGTTTGGAACTGTGTTTGCGCTAAGAGTAACCGTTTTATCCTGCATACCTCCTTTGCCTTGGCTATTGAAAGAAACCTTAATCTCGCCTGACTCTCCAGGAGCAATAGGTGTTCTTGAGAACTGTGGAACAGTACAACCACAACTACCTTGTGCATTGGATATAATCAGAGGAGCATCGCCTACATTCTTGAATTTGAATACATGCTCTTTGGTTTCTCCTTCATTGATCTGACCGAAATCTACCGTTTCGCTGTCAAACTCGAATTTAGGAGTGCCTGTTTGGGTTTGTACAGCATTTGCAGCATCACTATCTGAAGCATTGATTCGGCTAGTTGCATCATTACAACCAGTAAATCCTAAGGCCACTATAGTGGATAAAAGAATTATTCTTTTCATTTTTTTTATTTTAGTTTGGGTACAAAATTACGTCTCTAGCAAGCCTCTTCCAATTTTTTTGATCTTTCCTTCTTCTTTCAAGTTATTGAGAATCCGATCTAGGATTCCATTTATGAAAAGACTGCTCTTTGGAGTACTATATCCCTTCGATAGCTCAATGTATTCATTCATGCTCACCTTCAAAGGAATAGTCTCAAAATGAATGAATTCTGCCACTGCCATTTTCATTAATATCACATCAATCGCCGCTATTCGATCCATTTCCCAATTCTGGGCTTTAGTCGCAATTCTGTTCTGAGTTTCTGCAGAAGTTTTTAGTGTGTAACGAAAGAGTTTAGAAGCAAAAGTCTCATCGTCTGCATCTTTGAACAATTTCACGAGTGCTGGGCTTCTGAGGTCGGCTAACTTCAATTTCTTGAAGGTTTTGTCTACCATCATTTGAGCTGCATCCAAATCATCGGCCCAATACAAATTCTTTTCTTCGTACAAATTGTACAAATCTTCATTGTGCACGATGAAAACCTCATATACCTCCCTCAAGAAGGCCTTATCTTCAGAAAAACTGGTATTGGGTTTATCCATATAAGCCTTAAACAAGTCTGAATTCTTCAGTTCTTGATAAAGGCTTCTGGTAAAGTGTCGTTCTTCGGACCAGCTAACATTATACTTTTCGCAAGCGGCAATAAAGCCATCGTCTTCAAAAAAGATCTTGAGAACTTGATTGTCAACAAAACGTCTATTTGGATCTAAATCCGAATGAGTTGGCAACTTTTTATTCAGAGCAAGATCTATGAAATGTTCTGCTGCAAGTTTTAACTCATAAAGTAGACGTAATTCGTACATATACAATTCATAAATCCGATCGATAGATTTATTTAGCTGCTTTTCAACGGCAACGCTATCTGGATTATCTTCCTGAAAATAAGCGTAAAGGGATTGGAATACCTTAATTCGTATATGTCTGCGTGAAAGCATTTTATAATTTCAATTCGATTACTAGGCCATTTTCATTTTTGCAGCTGCCACACGTTCTGCGGCTGTTTGCAATGCTGCTTCATGAGGAGTAATATTCAATGATGCCGCTTTTTCTAAAATCCAAAAAGTGGTATCGCGTATTGCCGCTGCCTTCTTCAGAGATTCTTCAAGACTGTAGTGCGCAATTTCTGAATATACATTAATCAAACCACCCGCATTGATAAGAAAATCTGGGGCGTATACAATTCCTCTTTCCTTTAACATTTTTCCATGTATGTTCTCATCTGCCAATTGGTTGTTGGCGGCACCTGCTACGATGGAGGCCTTTATTAAAGGAATGGTTTTATCATTCAAAGTAGCTCCTAAAGCGCAGGGCGCGTAAATGTCCATATCTGCTTCATAGACCTTATCAACCGGGCAAATTTGAGCACCATAAACAGAAGATATATGGTCTAATCGATCGGCGTAGATATCGCTAATCATCACTTTAGCACCTGCCTCGGTGAGATGTTTTACTAAGGTTTCACCCACATGTCCAACGCCTTGAACCAAGACTTTTTTACCTTCCAAAGAGTCGTTCCCCCAATGAAATGCAGCCGCTGCTTTCATTCCATTGAAAACACCAAAAGCAGTAACTGGAGAAGGATCTCCACTTCCGCCCATGGATTCTGGAATGCCTGTTACATGGTCTGTAAATTTCTTAACAGAAACCATATCCGACGTATTAATTCCAACATCCTCTGCTGTGATATATCTTCCTGAAAGGCTATTTACAAATCGACCAAAGGCCTCCATCATAGCCTCCGACTTTTGAGTGCGTGCGTCGCCTATAATTACCGCCTTCCCTCCACCTAAATTAAGGCCAGATATGGCAGCCTTAAAGGTCATTCCTCTACTTAGACGAAGAACATCGCGCAGAGCATCGCCTTCATTTTCATAGGCCCACATTCTTGTTCCTCCCAGAGCAGGGCCCAAAACAGTACTATGTATTCCTATGATTGCCTTCAAACCTGTTTCCTCATCATGGCAAAATACTACTTGCTCATGTCCTTTAAACGACACATTATTAAACACCCACTCGTTATTCCTTTCTATTGAAGAAGTTGGTTGAGATGAATTCATGACTAAATGAATTAATGGTTAAACAGTGAACTCAGGTATGACTACCTTTGTGGACCCACTTTTGGGTGCGCGAAGGTATTGAAAAACGCGCCTTTAGTGATGAAAAGAATGAAATATGAAAGCACTACTCCATCTTAACAAATACTTCCTTCGATATAAATGGCGGCTTTTAATTGGATTTCTGTTTGTTACCGTGTCTGTAATCTTCCGAGTTTTTCCTGCTCAATTGGTTCGAGAGTCTTTTGATGTGGTTGAAATTGCCATTAAAGAGTATCAATCTGGCGAAATTTCCAATCTAGATTTACTGCGAACCCAGCTATTCTGGTTTGGTCTTGCAATCATTGGCTCTGCCTTACTCTCTGGAGTGTTTATGTTCTTTATGCGTCAGACCGTTATTGTTGTGAGCAGATACATTGAATATGATTTAAAGAACGAAATATTCGAGCATTACCAAAAATTGTCTCTTTCCTTCTACCGAAAAAATTCTACCGGCGATCTAATGAATCGCATCAGTGAAGACGTTAGTCGTGTGCGAATGTATGTGGGACCTGCGATCATGTACGCTGTAAATGTCTTCTTCACCTTAGTGATTGTAATTGCGATTATGATTAGCATTAATGCTCGACTAACGTTTTTCGTGCTCTTCCCCCTTCCCTTTCTATCGTTTGCCATTTACAAAATAAGCCAAACAATCAATAAAAGGAGTGAAAAGGTGCAGCGAACACTCAGTGAGATTTCAACCTTTGTTCAAGAAGCCTTTTCTGGCATTAGAGTGTTAAAGGCACATACAAAGGAATCCCACTTTCAATCTGAGTTTAAAAATCTATCCAACAACTACAAAGATGTAAATGAAGGACTGTTTAAGGTAAACGCTCTTTTTTTTCCGATGATGCTCCTACTTATCGGATTGAGCACACTTATTACCATCTATGTAGGAGGAATAGAAGCCATTAGCGGCGATATTTCAGCTGGAAATATTGCCGAATTCATTTTGTATGTCAATATGCTTACTTGGCCTGTGGCATCTATTGGGTGGGTAACCTCCATTGTTCAAAGAGCTGAAGCATCTCAAGAACGCATCAATCAATTTCTTGTTGAAGTACCCGAAATTAGTTCTCCTAAAAATGCCATTCAATCTTTCTCAAACTCTATTGAGTTCAAATCGGTTGGTTTTACCTATCCAGAGACAGGAATTGTGGCCCTGAAGAATGTGAATTTCCAACTTCCTGAAGGAAAAACACTTGCCATAGTGGGAAGAACCGGAAGTGGAAAATCTACTTTAGCAAATCTTCTTTTGCGGTTTTACGACATCAATACTGGCGATATTTTAATTGGAGGCAAATCCATTCAATCGCTTGATCTAAGTATTTTAAGAAAGAAAATTGGTTACGTACCACAAGATGCCTTCCTCTTTTCGGAGAGTCTATCGCACAATATTGGGTTTACCATGAATGAACCCAATGAATCTCAGGTAGAAGAATTTGCAAAAGATGCAGAGGTACATTCCAATATCGTAGAATTTCAGGAAGGATATAAAACAAAAATTGGTGAGCGCGGAATTACCTTAAGCGGTGGACAAAAGCAGCGTGTTAGTATCGCCAGGGCCCTTGCCCACAATCCTCAAATCTTGCTCTTTGATGATTGTCTATCTGCCGTAGACACTGAAACAGAAGAAAGTATACTTCAAAACTTAAAAAGACTTTCTGCCCAAAGAACCACAGTGCTCATTAGTCACAGGGTGAGTACTGTAAAACATGCAGACCTCATTTTGGTCTTAAATAAAGGGGAAGTAGTTGAAACGGGAACCCACAACGACTTGCTTGCATCGGAGGGAGAATATTATAAGCTCTACCAAAAGCAAATCCGTGAATCGGGTATCGAAATTTAGATGAAGATTTTACTATTTTTGAGACTCACAGGAATACAGAAAAGATGGATGGAAACGATCGGAAAGACAGGGATGAAGTATTTACCAAGGTCTTAAGAGCTGGAAAGCGTACTTATTTTTTTGATGTGCGCTCTACCAAAGCAGATGATTATTACCTCACGATTACCGAAAGTCGGAAGCAGAATGATGAGCAAGGAGGTGCTTTCTTTAAAAAGCATAAGATCTATTTGTACAAGGAAGATCTGAGAGAATTCAAGGATATTCTGGAAGAAATAACCGATTTCATTATTGAGAGTAAAGGAGAAGAAATTATATCCGACACTCCAAGTGAATTTAGGCCGAACGAAGACGCCACAGAAACCACAAATAGAACCAAAGACGAAGGCAGTACACAGTCTTTTACAGATATTGACTTCGATGATCTGTAGAGATTCTTCTGTTGATTAGTTCTTCTCAAAACACGTTTTCTTGTTTCTACAGTTGATTGGTTATACTACCTTTGCTGCTGAATTTACTCATTGAGTATTAATTACTTAGTAGTCTAATTACCAATTATTTAAACGAATTTTCTACCATGAGTAAAATTGTTGCCGTTGCAAACCAAAAAGGAGGGGTTGGAAAGACAACTACTGCAGTTAACTTAACTGCTGCCCTTGGTGTTCTTGAGAAGAAAGTGTTACTCATCGATGCAGACCCTCAGGCAAATGCCACGTCGAATTTAGGCGTTGATCCCAATTCGGTTTCCAAAGGAACTTACGAAGTTCTTGAACATGCCATACCCATCCTCAATGCAATAATGCCCAGCAAAGCGCCCAATGTTTTTTTGATTCCTTCCAGCATTGATTTAGTTGCAGCCGAAATTGAGTTAGTGGATAAAAAGAATAGAGAATACATGCTTAAAGAAGCATTAACTACTCTTCCATCTGAGCAATTCGATTATATCATTATAGATTGTGCCCCTTCTTTAGGGTTAATCACTCTTAATGCACTTACCGCTGCCAACTCCATATTAATTCCAATTCAATGCGAATATTTTGCATTAGAAGGATTAGGGAAATTGTTGAACACCATTAAAAGTGTTCAAAACCTGCACAACCAAGATTTGCAAATTGAAGGTTTACTTCTCACCATGTACGATAGTCGATTGCGACTATCAAATCAGGTGGTTGAAGAAGTAAAAACACATTTTCAGCAAATGGTATTTGAGACCATTATACAGCGAAATGTGCGCCTAAGTGAGGCACCTAGTTTTGGTGAAAACATTATCACATACGATGCAGCGAGCACAGGGGCTGTCAATTACTTAAATTTAGCCCGTGAGTTTTTGCGCAATAACGAATTAAATAAAGAAGTAGCGCAAAGCTGAAGATTATACGATGGCAGATAAACGCAAAGCATTAGGCAAAGGATTAGCGGCTCTTTTAAAAGATCCGCGAACGGAGATTGAGAATGCAAATCAACCCGGAGCAGAAGAAGTTGTAGGCTCTATTGCCGAAATTCCGGTTCAATCTGTTCAACCTAATCCCTTTCAACCCCGTACTTTTTTCGACGATGAGGCCCTTCAAGAGCTGGCGGATTCCATCCAACAACTAGGCGTTATTCAGCCTATTACAGTTCGTAGATTGAGTTCTGACTCATATGAACTGATTTCAGGAGAACGTCGTTGGAGAGCTTCAAAATTGGCGGGACTAACGGCCATTCCTGCTTATATTCGATTGGCGGATGACCAAGGGATGTTGGAAATGGCTTTGGTTGAAAATATTCAAAGAGAAGAATTAGACGCCGTGGAAGTGGCCCTCTCCTACCAACGCTTAATGGATGAGTGCTCCATTACTCAGGAGCAAATGAGCAAGAGAGTTGGAAAGAAGCGCTCTACGGTTTCCAATTATATCCGATTGTTGAAATTGCCTCCTATCATTCAAGCAGGCATTCGTGATCGAATGTTGAGTATGGGCCATGCAAGAGCGTTGGTTTCTATCGAAAGTGAAGAAAATCAATTAAAGATGTACAAGGAAATCATTTCTTCAGGAATGAGTGTACGTCAGGTTGAAGAAAAGGCTAAAGCTTTGCAATACCCAAGTCTGCCAGAAAAAACAAAGGAGGAAAAGCAAGCTTCCCCCTTTAACGAATTGGGAAAGCAACTTGGAACCCTTCTCGAAACAGAAGTGGTTTTAAAGTCTGATCCCAAAGGCAAGGGAGAAATTGTAATCCGATTTAAAAATCCAGAAGAGTTGGAACGATTGATCAGCATTCTTAATCCCTAGCATTGAAGAGCTTTTTATCTCTAATTACTATCCTATTCTTTGGATTGTCTGCCTTAGCGCAGGAAGAGCCAGACTTGGCTAGTCTTAAGCAGAATGCTGAGCGCCTAAGTGCCGAAGATTCAGCTAAAGTAGTAGAGCATAGTATTAAGAAAGCAACTTGGAGATCGGTAATGCTACCCGGTTGGGGACAACTTTACAATAAAAAATACCTAAAAGCCCCTATTATCTGGGCTGGAATGGGAACCACCATCGGCTTTGCCATTTACAATCATCAAGAGTATTTGAGTTATAGAGATGCCTACAACATTCGCATAGACGATGATCCTGAAACAACAGACCAATACCTTAATATTTACACAGCCTCTCAGTTAATTACACTAGAAAACACCTTCCGTAGATGGAGAGATCTTTCAATCATCTTGACCGTTGGTGTGTATGCTTATAATATTCTAGATGCCTATGTAGATGCGCATCTTTTCTATTTCGATATTTCCGACGACCTCTCTATGCAATTGCAACCGAGTCTGCAAAATGGCATGGCCTTCTTTGGTTCTTCGGTGGTTCCTTCTTTGCAACTTAGCCTTAATTTCTAATGGAAATAGCCCTACTTGGATATGGAAAAATGGGGAAAGAAATCGAACGCATTGCAGTCGATTTAGGGCACTCCATCGTTTTTAAAGGCGGATCGGATTGGGAAAATGAAGATCTCACAGGAGCCGAGGTTGTCATAGAATTCAGTTCGCCTGAAGCGGGATTTGAAAACGTTATCCGTTGCTTATCCCTTCAAATACCCATTGTATCTGGCACTACAGGTTGGCATCAATCTCTACCCGAAGCCATTGCCTTTTGCAAGGAGGTAGATGGTAGCTTCTTCTATGCCTCCAATTATTCACTAGGAGTAAATATCTTCTTCGCTCTCAATAGAGTCTTGGCAAAATGGATGGATCAGTTTCCGCAATTTTGTCCACACATTGTAGAACTTCATCACAGTATGAAGAAAGATATTCCGAGCGGAACGGCTATTAGCATTGCAGAAGACATACTAAAGAATCACAGTCAATTCAATTCGTGGACTACTGAAAATGTTAAGGATCAGCTAAAAATTGAATCCATTCGAGAAGGAGAAATACCAGGAACACACAGCGTTCGTTATCAAAGCCTAACGGACGAATTACATATAGAACACATATCGCATGGTCGCGATGCATTTGCTAAAGGTGCCCTACTAGCCGCTGAATTTTTAATAGGCAAAAAAGGCTTTTATCAAATGAACGACCTGTTAAACCTAAACCTCTAAGATGACAATCAATTTATTACAGTATCTCCTCCTTGTAGAAATAGCCTCTTCTATTTATTTGTACAAATACTTCCTTCTAAGCGATCGGAAAGCTTGGAAAGCTTTTGTTCCAGTTTTAAAGACCATTGAATTAATGGAAATGACCGGGAGACCGAAATGGCAGACCGTGCTCTATTTCATTCCGATCGTAAACCACGTTATGTGGATCGTCTCTATTTATGAAGTTCTGCACGTTTTTGGAAGGCGCAAATGGGGAGACATTGCTCTTTCTACTATTAGCCTAGGAATCTATTTTGGACTGATCCCTTATCTTAATCCTTTGAAATATGTAGGAGTTGATAACAAGCAGATTACAAAGCAATTGGGGGAATTTGTTCCTGCTGCATTTTTCGCTATCGTAGCTGCAACCGTTATACGCACCTTCACCTTTGAAGCTTATGTGATACCTACGAGTTCTATGGAGAAGAGCTTAATGGTGGGAGACTTTCTTTTCGTTAGTAAAATGCACTACGGAACCCGAATTCCGATTACTCCATTAAGTGTGCCCCTATTGCATGCTACTCTTCCTTTTGGAACCACACCTTCTTTCTCTAGGGCCGTTGAATTTCCCTACCTAAGGCTTCCCAAACTACAGTCTATTGAGTTGGGTGATCCAGTGGTATTCAACTATCCAATGGAAACCGATCTACCTATCGACAAGCGCTCCAACTATGTTAAGCGTTGTGTAGGATTGCCTGGAAACCAATTAGAAGTGATTTCGGGAAATGTACACATCGATGGAAAGATCATGCCTTTTCCAGATTGGGCCAATCCTCAAACGAGCTACTATGTTCGCACGAATGGGGTTGATTTCAACAAGAAAAAAATGAAGCGCGATTTTGATATAAATTACCTCGAAGACGATCAGCGCAGAGCCAATGGAGATCCAGGAGATGTAACGCAGTTTACAAAGGATGAATATGTTATGTCTATTAATGCGAATGTTTTGGATGCATTCAAAAATCTCCCGAATGTGGTGGAGGTTATTCGCTTAGATAGTCCGAAAGATTTAGCCAACTTACCTGCCAATACTCCGCAGCTCCTTGAGCGCTACTACAAAGAAATAGTGAGTAGAGCCAATGAGTTTTTCATGAATGGTTTCCATGATGAAAACCCCATGTTCCCATTCAGCAGAGATAATTATGGTCCTATTCATATCCCTGCAGCAGGAGAAACCGTAGTTCTGAATGATTCTACCTATCACCTCTATAGACGTATTATTGAGGTATATGAGAATCACGATCTTCAAATAGTCGATGGTGCTTTTGTGGTAGACGGTGAAACTACTGATGAGTACACATTTGCTCAGAACTATTATTGGATGATGGGCGACAACCGCCACAATTCATCAGATTCTCGTTACTGGGGTTTTGTTCCAGAAGACCACATAGTGGGAAAACCTGTGTTTATTTGGATGAGCCTAGATAAATATGCCGAAGGCATCAACAAGATTAGAACAAGCAGAGTGTTTACCACTGTAAACGGAAGTGGTAAGCGATTTAGTTATTTCTGGCCTTTTATTATTTTGGTCGTGGCCTACTCTTTCTTTAACAAAAGACGCAAGCGCAGCAAAAAAGCAGCTTAGCATTTTAGCCCTTGAATTATCTACTTAGCACGGCCTATTTGCCTCCGAGTCTTTGGTTTGCGTATTGGATTCAAGAGCCAGACAGCTGTTGCCTTGAGAAGCATGAAAACTTCATAAAGCAGTCTTTCCGAAATCGCTCTAGAATTCTAAGCGCACAAGGGACCCTGGATCTAAGCATTCCTTTGCTGCATTCTTCCTCACGAAAGATGGATGAGATTGAGATAAGCTATGCTGAAGAATGGAGAAAAAACCATTGGCGCGCTATTCAATCTGCCTATTCTAAAGCTCCATTTTTTGCTATCCTAGCCGCGGAAATGGAAGAACATTTCCTTCAAACTCAAGTACAACGACTATGGGATTGGAATGAGATGTGGATTCATTGGGTTTTTAAGTGGTTGGATGTAACGCCTTCGCTTTCTTATTCCAATGACTTTGAATTAAACCCTCCCAACACCCTGGATCTTAGAAATTCCATCCACCCAAAAAAAGAACTCCCTGTTTATATAGAATCAGCCATCCAACTTACGCCCTTGATTCAACAAATGGGCTCCTTGAGTGTGCTTCATTTATTGTGCTATGAAGGACCCAATGCCTTTTCCGAATTGGCTGGCAAATAGAATGTCGTTGTATTTACAATGTGTTCGCGCCTACTCACGGCTCAAAACCAGTATTTTCTTAAAGGCTTAGCTTGTTAGTTTACTTTTAACAAGCTAAAACCTTGCTTAGTTATACATTTGAAAAAATACCCATCATGAAAAGAATAAGCCTTATTGCCGTTTTGTTCCTCTGTATGAGCATGGCTGCCCAAACAAAAACAACCAAAACCTTTACTCCCTTCCACTCTTTGGAGATAAGCGGTGCCTACGAAGTTTTCTTTCGTTTAGGCGAAACCCATGAAGTGGTGATTGTAGCCTTTGGCGACGATCACAAAGATGTTCAGTTTGATCTTTCAGATGGCGAATTAGAAATTAGCTCCGACAAGAGTTTTTGGAACGATTCTAAACCTATCCAACTGTATATCACTGCAACCAAATTAGATGAAATCGATTTGAGCGGAGCGGTAAGCTTTAAAGCAAAGAATGCCATTAAAGGCAATTTTATTAAAATTGATCTCAGTGGAGCAGCCCAAATTGAGATGGAGTCTATGGTTTCTCTCCTTAATGTAGATGGAAGTGGCGCCTGCGAAATCACTCTATCCGGTACAACCGACAAACTTGCCATTGATATGAGTGGTGCCTCTAGTTTAAAGGCAGATAAACTTAAAGCCAACGAAGTAAGCTTAGAATTAAGTGGTGCCTGCTCTGCGGATGTTTTTGCGAAAGATTTGGCCAATGTTGAACTCAGCGGGGCTTCTAGCCTTGTTCTTAGAGGGCCAGCAGAAATTGGATACAAAGAAGTTTCGGGCGCAGCCTCCATCAAAAGAAAATAAGCACTACTCAAGTTTCGCCCATGCGTATAGACATCATTACTGTGCTACCTGAGCTACTTCGAAGTCCATTTGAGGCTAGCATTTGCAAACGAGCTGTTGAAAAGGGAGTTGTTGAAATTGAAATTCACAATCTCCGCAATTACGGCAGTGGCAAGAACAAACAGGTAGACGATTATGCCTTTGGCGGTGGAGCTGGAATGGTTATGCGGGTTGAACCGATTATGGCCTGCATTGAAAAACTTCAATCGGAAAGAAGCTACGATGCCATTATTTATATGACGCCCGATGGAAAACGCTTCGATCAGAAACACGCCAATCGCCTGTCGTTATTCGAAAATATCATTCTACTTTGTGGACATTACAAGGGAATAGACCAGCGACTGCGGGACCATATTATTACTGAGGAAATTTCTATTGGAGATTATGTGCTTTCGGGGGGAGAATTGGCCGCTGCGGTGGTATCCGACGCCATTATTCGATTGCTTCCGGGTGTATTGAATGATGAGACCTCTGCCCTAACCGATTCGTTCCAAGACGATCTTTTGGCTCCTCCTGTTTATACTCGGCCAGCCGAATTTAGAGGTTGGAAGGTGCCTGATATTCTCTTATCGGGCGATGAAAAGAAGATAGACAACTGGAGAACGGAACAAGCGCTCGAAAGAACCGAGCGCTTGCGTCCTGATTTATTGGAATAATCTCTATTTACTCAAATAGAGATTGCGCTCTGAGAACAATTTCTTAAACAAAGGATCTCTAAGATTCTTAAT
>Ga0136655_1000026_pt1 | contig 56485 bp, 45 predicted proteins | sample CPBDNA_2_FD_94863 | JGI IMG/M metagenome (GOLD analysis project Ga0136655, IMG submission 94863) | Freshwater to marine salinity gradient microbial communities from Chesapeake Bay, USA - CPBay_Spr_15_0.8_DNA (version 2) | ecosystem: Environmental > Aquatic > Marine > Coastal | place: USA... | reverse complement strand
TCAACCAGATGAACGCTAAAGAGTTACAGACGTACAAAAAGTTCAAAGACCAGATTACACTTAGTGAATCGGTTTATGAAACGGCTTATTTCGAAGGTGAATTCAAAGGCATGGAGAAAGGAAGGGAGGAAGGAATCGAGCAAGATAAAAGAGAACGAGAGATAAAAATTGTTGTCAATGGATTTAAAGAAGGCTTATCTATTGAATTCATCTCTAAAATTGCCGAAATACCGGAAATCGAAGTCCATGACATTCTTGAAAAACACAATTTGATTTAATATCAATTCAAGCAGCAATGAATGATACCATCAAGTTTTCGCCTAGGTAAAATCGATTAATGCGGATTTTATATATCAATGGCATTTGCTGCACTAATACCAGCTTCTTTTCTCAGAACGTATAAAAAAAGATAACTTTTGCTTAGCCAATCATCTCAGAAAATGGAATGGGTGAATCGTAGCCTTTTTGTTCGAAATAAGATTTCACACCCCCTTCTGAAGCGGCAAGAATAAAATCTCCTCCCCATGCGCCGAGCGATTTTATTTGACCATGAAAATCGCTGAAAAGCTTTTCTTGTATGGGTTCTTTACCAATTAATTTGCCTGTAATCTCTTCGTGCGCTTTCATGAGCTTTTGAAAATGGGTAAGCTCTTTGCAATGCAAGAACGCCAAACTTAGGCTACTGAGTTGTTGTATGTCTTGCTCAGATGGTGGCTGCGCCTTTAGAAAACGCTTCACTTCTTTTGAGCTCGACTGCTTTTGTCCTAAATAAACAAAGTACAATTGATGGCTAAATGGGGGGTGAAAAGAAACCGTTTGATATTCTGCCTTGCCTCCGAAGAGTGCATACACTAGAGCCTTCTTTTCATACGCAACCGCCACATCGTAGCCACTTCCGACCTGCGATTTTTTGAATAGTTCTAGAGGCTTTGATTTACTCCAATGGGCAATGTTGCTTATTAAGCTCGAGCTACTGCCTAGTCCCCAATTTCTTGGAAATTCCAATTGGGTTTGAACGGCAACTCCTTCCCACTTCTGATGGCCAAAGGCGTCTTGTAAAAGCGTTTTCAAGAAATGAGCTTGCTCAGAATCACTTGAGTGCAGTATCTCTAAGGCAGAACTAAATTCTACTTCCAACCAAATATTGCCTTGCACATCAACCGCAGTCCATTGAAGTCCTTCTACACCTTCCCTTTTCTCAACCGAAAGAGACTGACCCAGTTGGGTAGGTAACGCCAATGCAATGGAACCAAAGAGCACGGTATATTCACTCGTTAGCATTAGTTTGCCTGAGCTGTAGTAATACTCTTTATGAGTTGATTTTCTATCGGTTTCTTCCAACGAAACTTTCGTACGAAATGCCACGGAGTTCGCAGAACTTCCGCACTACCTCATTATGCGCAACCACTTTATCTGAGAAAAAACGAACCATTGTTTCCCTCTCTTGATCGGTTGCTTCTAGCTGATTTAAGATATTGAAAAGATGCATTTTCATATGCCCTTTTTGAATTCCAGTAGTTACTAAAGCGCGAAGGGCACCGAAGTTCTGAGCTAAACCGGAAGCAGCAACAATCATCATAAGTTCTTCTGCATTCGGATTGCCGAGCATCTCATGAGCCAGTTTTACGAGAGGATGAAGGCTCGTAAGTCCGCCAACCGTTCCAAGAGCCAGGGGCAGTTCAATCCAGAAATAAAAGCGACCCTCTTTCACTGCACAGTCGGTCAGACTTTGGTATCTACCGTTTCGAGAGGCATAGGTATGACCAGCGGCTTCCACCGCTCTAAAATCGTTGCCAGTAGCTATAACAACGGCATCAATACCGTTGAAAATGCCCTTGTTATGTGTGGTGGCACGGTATCTTTCAATCTGGGCAATGCGCACTGCCCTTTGAAATTTTTCTACAAATTCAGAAGGACTCACACCAGATCCATCTTCCAGCTCTTCTATTGGGCAAGAGACTTCCGCACGTACAATGCATTCAGGTGTATAGTTTGAAAGGATGCACATCACAATTTGTACATCTTGATTCTCTCCTGCCAAGGGAGCCTCAGAGGAAATCAACCCTCTCAAGGTTTTGGCAATCTGTTCGAGACAACTATTGATAAAGTTGGCACCCATAGAATCACAGGTTTCGAACTTCACTTGAATTTGGAAGTAACCCGGCTCTGCATCAGAGCGATCTATTAGAACTAGTTCAATAATTCCACCACCCCGATTGCGCATATTGGCGGTTATATCGCTGCAATCCTCAAGAAATTTAGATTGGTTGGATTCTACCATTCCTCTTAACCAATCAGCATTTCCGTTGTAGATGAAATGTACATGACCAATCTTGAGGGTAGAGATAACGGTTGTTTTAAATCCACCTCTCGATTTCCAGAAGCTCGCAGCCTTAGAAGCTGCCGCTACCACAGAACTCTCTTCAATGGCCATGGGAAGCGTATACATCTTTCCGTTAATCAGAAAGTTGGGTGCAATACCAAAGGGGAGATAATAATTGCTAATAGTATTTTCTATGAAATCATCGTGCAGTTTTTGCACTTTGGCATCTTCATGCCAGTAGGATTTTAGAAGCTCAATGGCTTTCTCAGGATTCTTAAAATGTTGGTTGGCTAACCATTCAATCTTTGCTTCTTTGGATAGTTTTGAAAATCCCTTCACCGTTCCGCTCATAAAATTCTTATTCAAATGATGTATAAACCTTCCAGCCGCCTAAAAGTTTAGTCTGTTCCTCCCGAAAATAGCGTAAGTGTTCCTTGTCGATTGAAGCTTTGTCCGTGCGAGTCTTTAGAGGTTATGATGTAGAAATACGTACCGTCGGCAACTTTATTGCCATTCATGGTTCCATTCCAGCCCGATTCTTTCGTTGCCCAGTCGGTCCAACTATACACTTCTTGTCCGAAACGAGTATAGATTCTTCCTTGGAAATCGACAAGATTGGGCAAACCTTGGTAAGAGATATTGAAATAATCATTAATTCCATCTCCATTGGGAGTGAAGACATTAGGTACTTCGAACTCCGTACTGTCTTCTGGAATAACGGGCGGTTCTACATAGCAGTAGACTTCATAGTCGAAGGAAATGGAATCTCTGCAACCATTGGCATTTAGAACTTCCAGTGTTACGGGATAGACTCCACACGTATCGTAGCTGAAAATCGGATTAACATCCGTACTTGTTTGTCCGTTGCTGGTCCAGAAATGCTGCACGGCTCCCTCGCTATTGTCGAAGAACTCTTGATATACCAGAACACTGTCATAATATACATCGTTAACGGCGAGTGCGGCTGCGACTACATTCCCTAGACTACCAACTACAACCGTATCTATTTGGAGGCAGCTATTGGTATCGGTTACCACTACAGCGTATTTTCCAGGCGGAATACCATAGGCGGTATCTTGAAATCGTTGTACGCTGCTCGCCCAAATAATACTGTCGTTTACGTCTACCAGAAAGCAATTGTAGCGATAGGGATTTTGATCGAACAGATCAATAAACACAATTCCATTGGGTTCGTTTTCACAAGAAGGCTGTATTTCAGCCGATTGAAGATCGGGGAGATAGAGCGTAATGGTGTCTGAAATAATGGCCCCACCGCAGATAGATGACTGTACTCTAAAAGTTTCTACAGTCCCTTGCGGTAGATTTACAAATAGGCTGTCGCCCGTACTGAATAAATTTCCACTTGAATCGTACCAATCGATATCATTAAAAACACTTGGGTTGTAGGCTATTTGTTGGATGGTATACCCATTGGAGGCTGTAGGAATAAAAGCATAGCCCTCATTGGTGGTTGTCCAGACGGGATCTGAAAAATTTCTACCCGGCACAACGTGTGCAACAGTGCCTGAGGCATTTTGAAGCCCATGTATGGCGGCACCATTATTCCAAGTAACACAAAGCGGTTTATCTCGGATGTGTGTTTCTATTCTAAAGGAGCCTTCGTACAAAAGAATTTGGTCGGTGAAAAGATCTCCCGTGCAACTGAACATTGGAATTTGGCAGAAAGAAATGGTGAAAATTCGATTAGGGGCATTGCCAGAAACGCCATATTCTATAGTGCCTCCAACACCAGGATTGATGTCTTGCCAGGGGCACATTATGGAGTTCGGCTGGGCATTGCCTGCATTAGGAATGTTCGCGTTAATTTGCCAAGGACTGCCTCCGCCAGCAACACCGGTATTGAAGGTTACGTAATTGTTAGAGCTAATCACAAGCTCGGTATAGGCAACGCCGTAAAATTCAAAAGGAAACCCAATAGGGATAACTGCGCTAAACTGGTCGTCGCTCAATGAAACAACCGTAGAAGACGAAATACTTTTAAATCCACTGGAGATATAGTGATTTTCGCCTGGACAAAGAACCGTATCACTCGGCAAATTAAATTGTGCACTCAAAGGTTGACACAATAAAAGCAAGCTGAGGAGGGGCCATTTTAGACGGAGTAGCAAATGCATAGAACAGATAATTATTGAATAGTAAAAATAGCGACTTTTAATCGTTAACAACTATCTAGATTAGCGTACTATCCCCTTGCCTTATTTCGATGGCAAGTTTCTATTTTTGAACGAATAGTATGAGCACATATCTAGATCAATTAAATCCGGCGCAAAAGTCGGCTGTGTTAGCCACAGAAGGACCTGTAATGGTCATTGCTGGAGCAGGTTCGGGTAAAACAAGAGTTTTAACCTATCGTATAGCCTACCTGATGGAGAGGGGAGTAGACTCCTTTAATATTCTTTCTCTCACCTTTACCAATAAGGCAGCGAGGGAGATGAAGGAGAGAATTGCCCGTTTAGTGGGTGATTCGGAAGCTAGAAATCTTTGGATGGGCACCTTTCACTCTGTTTTCGCCCGCATATTAAGAGCCGAAGGACATCATTTGGGTTATCCATCCAACTTCACCATTTACGATACTGAAGATGCCCGAAAGGTAATTACCAATTTAATAAAGGAGATGAATCTCGACAAAGAGATTTATAAACCCAAAACGGTACAGAACCGGATTTCGGCATTCAAGAATAATTTAATCACTCCTAAGGTTTATGATCGAAGGGAGGAACTGATAACTCAAGACAGCGCAGCCAAAATGCCATTAATGGGTTCGTTGTATACGGCCTATTTAGATCGTTGTTTTCGGGCAGGCGCTATGGATTTCGATGATTTATTGTTGAAAACAAATGAATTATTGGCGAAATTTCCAGCGGTTCTCGCCAAATACCAAGATAGGTTTAAGTACATAATGGTAGATGAGTATCAAGATACCAATCACTCCCAATATATTATTGTTAAGGCTCTCGCGTCTCGATTTGAAAATGTGTGTGTAGTGGGTGACGATGCCCAGAGTATTTACTCCTTCCGTGGGGCGAATATCCAGAACATACTGAATTTTAATAGAGATTATCCGGAAGCCAATATTTACAAGCTCGAGCAGAATTACAGATCGTCTCAGCATATCGTTAAAGCGGCAAACTCCATTATTGCTCACAATCAGGATCAGCTTCAAAAGAAGGTGTGGACCTCCAATGAAGATGGGGAATTGATAACGGTATTCAAGGCCATTAGCGATTACGAAGAAGGCAATTATGTAAGTGAGCAGATATTTGAGTGGTCTCAGCGCAATCAATGGCACTATGGCAATTTTGCCATTCTTTATCGCACCAATGCCCAATCGAGATCTTTTGAAGATGCACTGCGTAAAAGAAACATTCCTTACCGCATTTATGGCGGACTGAGCTTTTATCAGCGGAAGGAAGTTAAAGACGTTTTAGCTTATTTCCGATTGGCCTTAAACAACAATGACGAAGAAGCTTTCAGGCGCGTGGTGAATTTACCCAAAAGAGGAATTGGAGACACCACACTTGACCGACTCAATGTTTTGGCGCAGGAAAATAAGGTAAGTCTTTTTGAAGTAGCGGAGAACCCCATACTCAGTTCAAGAGCGGGTATTCAATCATCTACGTCTAAACGCTTGGCCGATTTTTGTGCTGCTATACGTTCGTATGCTGTTGAAATTGGTAAAAGAGATGCTTTTACTGCGGCGGATTATATAGTAAGGGGAAGTGGCTTGTTGCGCGAGATGGAAGAAGATAAGACCCCTGAAGGAGCTTCTCGAGTTCAGAACGTAGAAGAGCTGCTCAATGCCATCCAGGATTTTGCAGACGGTCAGCTACAGATAGAAGAAGGAGACCCTTCTCTCAGCAACTTCGTTCAAGATATTGCATTGATAACCGACGCCGATAATTCGGGAGAAGACGATGGAAAGAAAGTAGCCCTCATGACTGTTCACTTGGCAAAAGGACTCGAATTTCCATGCGTTTTTGTAGTGGGAATGGAAGAGAGTCTCTTCCCGAGCATGATGGCAATGAACACCCGCACGGAGTTGGAGGAGGAAAGAAGATTGTTTTATGTAGCACTTACTCGGGCAGAGAAAAAAGCCTTCCTTACCTATGCACACTCTAGGTTTAGATGGGGGAAGTTAATAGACTGCGAGCCTAGTAGGTTTATAGATGAAATAGATGAGGAGCATTTGGATTTAAAGATTCCAGAGTTTAATCCTTTTGCAGATGAGCCCTTTTTGCCAAACTCAGGTTCGGGTTTTGGAAGAGTATCTAATAATCGCTTTCAAAATAAGTTTAATAAGTCTGAACCTCTTTCCAAGCCCATTAGCAAACCAACAATTCCTCCCGCAAAAGGAATGAGACCCTTATCTTCGTCCCCTTCTTCTTCCTTCCAAGGCGGAGAAGGAATACAGTCAGTGGTAAAAGGGATGCGTGTTCAGCATGCACGATTTGGAATTGGAACCGTAACTTTTGTAGAAGGCGAGGGCCCGAATGCAAAGGCTACAATAAAGTTCGACCACGGCGAAGAAAAAAAGCTTCTAATGAAATTTGCGAAGCTCACTACCGTTTAATAAAGAGCATTTTTTAATGGACTACAACTCATCTAGACCTCATTTAATCATTCCAGAATACGGACGAAATGTTCAGCGAATGATAGAAGATTGCAAGGCAATTAAAGATCGCGAACAGCGCAATTTAGCTGCCCAAGCAATTATTGAAATTATAGGCAATCTCAATCCTCACTTAAGAGACACGCCAGACTATCGGCATAAATTATGGGACCATTTGTTCATCATGAGCAATTTTGATCTCGATGTAGACAGTCCTTTCCCCATTCCTGAAAGATCAACCTTCGAGAGTAGGCCCAAATTGGTGCCTTATCCAGTAAGGAGTTCTCGATTTAGGCATTACGGAAATATAATAAAGTCATTGGTTGAATATGCCAGCACTTTAGAAGACTCTGACCCAAAGAAAGAAGTGCTTATTCATCAGATTGCCAGTCAGATGAAGAAATCATATCTAGTCTGGAACAAAGACACAGTACAAGATGATGTGATATTAAGTGAGTTAAAGTTAATCTCGAAAGGGAAACTAAATATTAGTGAAGACATAAGTCTTCCCAGTGGGCAGGCCTTGGCCAATAGTTTACCCATTCCAGAGAAAACCAGGCCGAATTCGAAACGCCCTCGTCCGAAAACAAACAATAATAGCAAGAACAAGAAATTTCGCAGACCGTCTACCAACGGCTAAATAGTATGGAAACATTTAAAATTACAGGCGGCAGGAGATTAAAAGGAGAGATCACTCCACAAGGAGCAAAGAACGAAGCACTTCAGATCCTTTCGGCAGTTTTACTCACAGACGAAGAGGTGAATATCGATAACATACCTGATATTCATGATGTGAACCGCCTTATTGAAATTCTAGGGGATCTAGGGGTGAAGGTCAGGAAGAACGGAAAGGGATCGTATACATTTAAAGCAGATAGTATAAATCTAGACTATTTAGAGTCAGATGTTTTTCGAAAGAAAGGAAGCTCATTGCGAGGAAGTATTATGATAGTAGGTCCGCTTTTAGCTCGTTTTGGAAAAGGATTTATTCCAAAGCCAGGAGGGGATAAAATTGGCAGAAGAAGGCTGGATACGCATTTTATAGGATTTCAAAAATTAGGGGCCCGCTTTCGATTTAGAGCCGAAGAGGCCTTTTACGGGGTGGAGGCCGAGAAATTAGTTGGCGCCTATATTCTTTTAGACGAAGCCTCGGTTACAGGTACGGCCAACGTTCTTATGGCGGCTGTTTTGGCTGAAGGAACTACTACCATCTATAATGCTGCTTGCGAGCCCTATTTACAGCAATTGTGTAAAATGCTTGTGAGGATGGGAGCTATAATAGAGGGGATTGGATCTAACCTGCTAAAAATTCAGGGAGTATCCACTTTAAAAGGAACCTCTCATAGAATTCTTCCCGACATGATTGAGGTGGGTTCGTACATAGGAATGGCTGCCATGACACAGAGTGAATTAACTATAAAAGATTGTGGCTATGATCATCTCGGAGTTATTCCAGATGTGTTTTCAAAGTTAGGCATCCATTTAGAGCGGAGAGGAGATTCGATCTACATTCCTTCACAGAAGAGTTATGAAATCCAAAGCTTTATTGATGGCTCAATCCTCACGGTATCCGACGCACCATGGCCTGGTTTTACACCTGATTTATTGAGCATTGTTTTGGTAGTGGCCACCCAGGCAAAAGGCAGTCTACTGATTCATCAGAAAATGTTTGAAAGCAGATTGTTCTTTGTAGATAAGTTAATTGATATGGGAGCTCAAATTATTTTGTGCGATCCTCATCGCGCCACTGTAATTGGAACAGATCGCAAATTCCCACTAAGGGCAACAACTATGTCAAGTCCAGATATCCGAGCCGGAGTTTCTCTTCTGATTGCCGCCTTAAGTGCCGATGGAGTGAGTACCATTCATAATATTGAGCAAATAGATAGGGGATACGAGGCTATAGATGTGCGCTTAAATGCCTTAGGAGCAGAAATTATTCGCCTTTAAGTCATAATCACGACCTTTGCTTCGTTTTAGTTTCGGAACTTTGATATGTATTTTAAATAAAGTAGAATGAAGAAGAATTTAAAAACAGTAACAGCATTAGCTGTATTAGCCGTTGGCTTGTTTGGATTTAGAATGGTTGCATCTAGTTCGGATGAAACCTCCGTGGCTCCCCAAGGCCAAGTAGCCAACCTAAATGTGGGTGATAAAGCTCCCGAGTTGGCATTTCAAGATCCAGAAGGTAAAGTGAGAAAACTGTCGGATCTGAAAGGCAAAATCGTGTTGATCGATTTCTGGGCTAGTTGGTGTGGACCCTGCAGAAGAGAAAATCCAAATGTGGTTAAAGTATACGAAAAGTATAAGGATACTCAGTTTAAGAATGCAAAGGGCTTTGAAGTTTTTAGTGTTTCCCTAGATAAGGCAAAACCCTCTTGGACTACTGCAATTAAACAGGATGGACTCAGTTGGGAGAACCATGTTTCCGATCTAAAATATTGGAATAGTGAAGGGGCAAAAATCTACAATGTCAATTCTATTCCAGCCACTTTTTTAATTGATGCAGAAGGGGTAATTATTGCGAAGAATTTGCGCGGGAATGCCCTAGAATCAACCTTAGCGACGCTTTCGAAGTAAACTTTTTTAACATAGTTTAAGTGAAGGGCTGAAATTTATTTCAGCCCTTTTTGTTTTTACACTTTGATAGACAGGGGTTTGGACTGAAATGTTTTCTTGTAGAAAAATAATTTGCTATTCTTTTAATAACATATGTTTAACTCTCATGTATTTTCTTAACATTTGTTAACGTTTAACCAAAAACCTAAGATGCATGTTAAAATCTATTCGATTTAGCCTGCTGCTGATCTTGTTCTGCCAATTTGCCCATGCGCAAGTTCGACAAGTAAGCGGTACGGTAAAGGATGAGTCAACCGGCGAACTTCTGCCAGGTGTGGCCATTGTAGAGAAAGGGACTTCAAATGGAACCGTCACCGATACCAAGGGGGCCTTTACCTTGAATCTCCGAACCGACAAGCCTGTGCTAGTTATTAGTGGCATGGGAGTTAAAACCATGGAAGTAGCTGTTACTTCCGCCACCCTGAATATCTCAATGAAAGCAGAGAATTCTCAGCTTGATGAGGTAGTTGTTACAGCACTAGGTATTTCAAAAGAGAAAAAGACCCTTGGTTATGCTGTTACAAATCTTAGCGGAGATGAAATCCGCAATTCAGGTGAGCAGAACATTATTCAGTCACTAGCGGCTAAGGCTCCAGGTGTGCAAGTAATCGGATCAGGTGGAACACCCGGTGCTTCATCTAAGATTTTGATTAGAGGTAATTCAACCTTCACTGGTGAAAATCAGCCCTTAATCGTAATCGACGGTGTACCCATCGACAACCAAACAACCCAATCGTCTCCTAGAGATTATCCGTTTAACCCAAACTTACAAGGGGTGAACAACTCAAATAGAGCGATTGATATCAACCCACAAGACATAGAGTCTGTAACGGTTTTAAAAGGTCCAGCTGCTGCGGCTTTGTATGGAGCCCGCGCGGGTAATGGTGCCATAATCTATACCACCAAAAGAGGGGTAAGAGGAAAAGAACTGGGAGTTAAAGTTAGCTCAAATGTAGAATTCTCTCAAGTGAACAAGCTTCCAGAACGTCAGCGCAAGTATGGTGCTGGACTAGGAGGGAATTACATAGGCCCAGCCGATGCGGGACCAGATGGAATTTTTGGAACGGGCGATGATGTTGCGGGGGGTACTCAGCAAAGCTGGGGTCCAAGATTAGATACTACCAACATACAGTCATTCAACAATGAAGATAACTTCTTCCAAACAGGAGTATCCTTTAATAATAATGTGGAGGTATCTGGAGGTACAGGTAAAACAAGCGTTCGCCTTTCTATAGGAGATCACCGTCAAACAGGTGTGGTTCCTAATACCAACTTCAATCGTACTTCTGTTCGTTTAACAGGAGATGCCGAGTTAAGTCCAAAATTGAAAATTGGAGGAACAGCGACCTATGTATATAGCAACTCCACAATGGCTCAGAATGGTTCTAACCTAGCCGGTATTATGCTCGGACTATTACGTGCGCCAATAACCTATGATATCAGAGATTATCAGAATAGTCAAGGTTATCAGAATACCTATTTCTTTATCTACGACAATCCTCTCTATACGGCCAACGAAAATCCTTTTACTTCTAAGGTAAACCGTATTATGGGTAATGTTTTTGCGAATTACACCTTCAATGAGACATGGTCAACATCTTACCGAATTGGAGCAGATGCGTATGGAGATCAGCGTAAGCAAATCTTCGCCATTTCTTCTTGGGGAGACGATATTGGAACTGTTGGGCAAATCAACGAGAATAGAGTGAGCAACCGTCAACTCTACGGAGACTGGTTATTGAATTACAATACCAGCCTGAATGAGCAGTGGAAATTAAAAGCTACTCTAGGTCATAACTTCTTTATTACCGAGTTTGACGATGTATTTGCTAGAGGAAGGCAGCTAACCGTTCCGAATTTCTACAATTTATCCAATGCTACTGACCTTTACGCATCTTCGTATGCTGAGAATCAGAGAACTGCAGCATGGTTTGGTGAATTGTCTTTAGAGGCGTATAACCAATTGTATTTAACCTTCACTGGCAGAAATGAGTGGGCTTCTAGTTATGAAGTAACAGCAAAGAATAGCTTCTTGTATCCATCTGCGCAAGCCAGCTGGGTTTTCACAGAGTACTTAGGCGACAAAACACCTAAATGGCTGAACTTCGGTAAACTGAGATACAGCTATGCCGTTGCAGGGGTTCCTCCAGTACCTTACGGAACAAGAACTTATTTCAATACACCAACCTATACAGATGGATTTACCAACGGATTGACCTTCCCTTATGGTGGCCAGAATGGATCTGCTATTTCAGGTACTCTGGGTAACGACGAGTTGAAGCCTGAAAGAGTAATTGGAAACGAAGTAGGTTTAAATGTGGTTATTCTTGATGGTCTTTTAGATATCGATGTGACTTACTACAATCAGAAGTCAGTAGACATTTTGTTATTCCGTCCGATATCACCTTCATCTGGCTACTCTAATGCGTATGAGAACAGTGGAGAAATGGTGAATAAGGGATGGGAAGTTTATATCGACTTCAAGCCTATCAGAGAGGAGAAGTACAGTTGGACTATTGGTCTTAACTGGAGCAAAAATAGAAGCGAAATTTTAAAGCTTGCAGATGGTGTGGAGGAAGTAGATCTAGAAGCAGCCTTCGGATCCATTCAATCTTTTGCTATTGTAGGTCAGCCTTATGGTGCCTTCTACGGAAGTCGTTGGGCCAGAAATGCACAAGGAGAGCAGTTAATTGGTGGAAATGGAAGACCATTATTGGATGCTCAAACAGGCAATATTGGAAATCCACAGCCCGATTGGTTGGCTGGTTTGAGAAACAGCTTTACCTATGGTAACTGGGGCTTGACCTTCTTGCTTGACTTCCGTAAAGGAGGATCTATCTGGAATGGTACCTGGGCTCGTTTGAACCAATATGGTATTACAATAGAAACAGAAGATCGTGAGCGCGAATATGTTGTAGAAGGTGTTTATGCTGAGGGAACCATAATCAACGGTGTTGATGTTTCGGGTCAGGCTAATACAACTGGACTTGATGCGCGTACCTACTTCCGTACAGTAGCCGGTGATGCAGGAGGTGCTGTTGAAGATATGATTGAGGATGTGAATTGGGTTCGTCTTCGCGATTTAACCCTTAGCTACCACTTACCTATCAAGAGCGATAAGACTGCCATCGATTATATCGATTTCAGCTTTACTGGACGTAACCTTTGGTTAAGTACTAACTACCGTGGTGTAGATCCTGAAACCAGCTTAACAGGTGCTGGATCGAATGTAGGTGGATTTGATTATTTCAATAACCCAGGTACTCGTTCTTATATGTTCGGGGTAAGCTTTGGTCTCTAATTTAAAAACTCGAAAACGATGAAAAGATTTAAAATTGCATCAGCGTTTCTAGCAGGAGCCATGCTGTTCTCAGCGACATCTTGCGAGAAATTTTTTGAAGACGATGTAGTGTCGCCCAACGACCCAGAATCTTCAACCGCCAGCTTATTGATGGCGAATATAGAAGTGGCAACTTTCGCAACCTTTGGTGGTCAACTGGCTCGTCAGAGCGAGGTAATGGTTCAACGCTTAGCGGGAACCAGTGCAGGGTCTCAAACGGTTGAAATTGCCAATTACGTTATTACAGATCAGACCAATCAGAATGAATGGGATGTGATCTACACTGGCGTTATGGCGAATTCCAGAATTATGCTTAGAGACTATGGCGCGAGCAGTCCATGGTACGCTGGAATTACCAAGGTTCTAATGGCTATGAATATAGGTCTAGCTACTGATTTATGGGGTGATGTTCCGTTTGCTGAGGCTGGATTTGGAGACAATCTGGAGCCTGCATTCGAATCGCAACAATCTATTTATTCAGGTATTCAATCATTGTTAGATGAAGCTATTGCGGATCTTTCAAGTCCTGAAGCCAGTAATACATTTTTACCTACTACAGATGATTTTATCTATAATGGGGATGTGATGATGTGGATACAAACGGCTCGTGTGCTGAAAGCTAGATATGCCAACCATTTAAGCAAAAGAGATCCCGCAGGATCTGCGGCTGCAGCCCTTGCAGCTATTAGTGCAGGAGGAATGACTTCCAGTGGTGACAATTGCAATATGGTGTTTTTCAATAGTGGAAACTCATTGAATCAGTGGTTTGCCTACGAAGGACAAAGAGGTGGATATATCCGTGTAAGTGCCACCCTTTTGGATGCTATGGTTGCAAAGTCAGATCCAAGAGTAAGTGTACTTTTTGGACAAGATGCTTATGGTGGATACTCTGGGACTCCTTACGATCAAGTGGATTCAACAAATTCTTCTTATATAGGATCTTTGTATGCATCAGCAGCCTCTCCAGTTCCATTGGTAACTTATGTAGAGCAACTGTTTATTGAGGCAGAAGCTAGTTTGAGATCGGGTAATGCTGCAGCTGCGGCTACGGCTCATAACAATGCGGTAAAAGAGAGCATTCTCTTCTTAACAGGTAGTTCCGATGCCGCCTATGAAGCAGCGAATGCTAATGAAACAGCTGGTTCTATTAGTCTAGAAAAGATTATGACGGAGAAGAACGTTGCCATGTTCCTTCAAGCAGAAGGATATACAGATTGGAGACGTACTGGCTTCCCAACGCTGGCTGCAAATCCAAATGCTGCCTTATCTGGTATTCCTCGCAGATTGCCTACGCCTCAACAAGAGCGTCTGTATAATTCAAATGCAATTGTGGTATCTGATATATTATCTCCTGTTTGGTGGGATCAATAGAGAATATTAGTTGTTTGTTGTTAAAAGGGCGCCCTAGGCGCCCTTTTTTCTTTTATAGCATGTTATAATGGGCGATGCTAGATTAGAAAGAATTAGGAGTGAGCAGTATTCAATCGATCAAAAAAAGTTTCATTTAGATTAGAATTGAAGTGTCTTTGCAGGGATCAAATTATTGTAGAGTTTTGCAGAGAGTTTATGGAATATGGAATGGAGGGAGGAAAGGGCTGCTTTAGTAAAGCAGTATTTCAAGCCTTATCAATTAAGGTAGTGGGTTCTTTAATCCATTTAGAATCAATGCAGATAGCATCTAGGGTATGATTTACCTAAAGTGCTCTTTGAAATGGCCATAAAGCTGTATTTAATACCAGAAGGAATGATAGAAAATGTAATTGACAATATTCGTCAGACAAGAAAGAATATGCTCTCCTTAATGGAGTCGTTTTCATTCGAGGAACTTTGTTTCATTCCATCTGGAATGAACAATCACTTGCTTTGGAATTTTGGCCACAGCATTATTACGCAACATATTCTTACCTATGGACTTGCTGGCCTAGATCATCCCGTAGAGGAAGCCATGCTTTTGAGGTATAGGAAAGGAAGTAACCCCAAAGATCTGTATTATCCGGAATCAGATTTTCCCGCACTTTCTCGGCTATCTGTCGAGAGTTTGGATGGCTTAGTTAAAGATTGCCAGAATAAAGTTTTCACGAATTTCAAGCCTTATGAAACCAGTTATGGTGTAATTCTACATTCTATAGAAGGAGCGATTGTATTCAACGCCCAGCACGAGGCACTTCATTTAGGATATATGATGGCTCAAAGGCGCATCCTGTCACACTAATTGATGCTAAAGGCCTAGGCGCTGTCAAGCTGTCACTTCCACAAGCCTTGGCAGGTTATTTGACCCATGGTCTCGAAGGTAAAATCCAGTTTATGAGCGAGCAAAAAACATCTAAAGAAGAACAGAATTCCAAGGAGAAATCAAATTCTTCTGAGAAAGAAAATGGCAAGGATCCAAAGCATACTTCTGATTCCTCAAGTAGCGAGAGCACTGAGGAGACGGTGGTAAAGGAGATTGAGGTTAATGTTGACTTTAAGGATCGCTATTTGCGCATTTATGCCGACTTTGAAAATTATCGGAAACGCACGAGCAAAGAGAGGTTGGAATTGTTTTCAACTGCCAATCAAGAACTCATGACAGCTATGCTTCCTGTCCTTGACGATTTCGAAAGAGCAATAAAGCAGATTCCAGAGGGCGATGATTCGAATGCTTTTGTAGAAGGCATAAAGCTGATCCAAGACAAATACAGAAACACATTGGTGCAAAAGGGATTGAGATCTCTTGAAATAAAACCTACAGATGTTTTTGATGTAGAGTTAATGGAAGCAATAACAAAGATTCCAGCACCTATGCCAGAAATGAAAGGCGCGGTAGTGGATGTAATAGAACAAGGATATAAATTGGGTGAAAAGGTTATCCGTTTCGCTAAGGTTGTAGTAGGAGAATAATAGTAAGGAATGGCTAAAAGAGATTATTACGATGTATTAGGACTGAGCAAGAGTGCCTCAGCAGACGAGATTAAGAAGGCCTATCGAAAATTAGCCATACAATTCCATCCCGATAAGAATCCAGACGACCCGAGTGCGGAAGAGAAGTTCAAGGAGGCCGCCGAGGCCTATGAGGTTCTGAGCAATGCGGAGAAAAAGCAACGATACGATCAATTTGGTCATGCTGGGATGGGCGGCGGTGCGGGTGGCGGATTTGGTGGAGGAATGAGTATGGACGATATCTTCTCCAACTTTGGCGATATTTTTGGCGGCGCTTTTGGCGGCGGTGGATTTGGTGGATTTGGTGGCGGAGGGGGAAGAACTACACGCGGTTCGAATCTTCGCATAAAAGTAAAGCTGGGTTTGGAAGAGATTGCCCAAGGGGCAGAAAAGAAGCTAAAGCTTAAGAAGTGGGTGGCCGCAGAAGGTGTAAGCTTTAAGACTTGCAGTACTTGCAAAGGACAGGGTCAAGTCTACCGAGTTACCAATACCATGTTGGGACAAATGAGAACAGCTGCTGCTTGTCCTACTTGTCAAGGCTCAGGAAAAACCATCGATAAGAAACCGGCTGGTGTTAGAGAAGACGGATTAGTTCAGAAAGACGATATAGTATCTGTTAATATTCCAGCAGGTGTGCAAGATGGCATGCAACTAAAGGTTTCTGGACAAGGAAATATGGCTCCCTTTGGAGGTGTTGCAGGTGACTTAATTGTGTTGATAGAGGAAACGGAACATGCCGAACTGAAAAGAGAAGGCAATAATCTGCACTACGATTTGTATATATCTTTTCCAGATGCAGCCCTTGGAGCTAGCATAGAAGTTCCTGTAGTGGGAGGTAAAGCCAGAATTACTATAGAGCCTTCTACTCAAAGTGGCCAAATTTTGCGTTTGAAAAACAAGGGGATACCTTCTTTAGATGGCTATGGAAAAGGGGACTTATTAGTTCATGTAAATGTATGGACACCCAAAACCTTGTCTTCAGATCAAAAAAGAGTTTTAGAGGAGTGGCGTGAGCTCGCAGACTTCAAACCAGAGCCAGGTAAACGAGATAAGAGTTTCTTTGATAGAGTTAAGGAAATGTTCAGTTAGAAGTTCTATTTTCGGATCATAAGTTTTGAATCAATACTATGCAGATTAACATCAATTCCGTTACGAAGCGATATGGCGATTATGTTGCACTCGATGGTGTAAGTGCGGAGATTCCTTCTGGTAGCGTTTTTGGGCTATTAGGTCCCAATGGCGCTGGTAAGACCTCTCTGATTCGAATTATGAATCAAATTACTGGTCCAGATCAAGGCCAGATTCTTTTAGACGGTAAGCCTCTTAAACCTTCAGATGTTAATCGAATTGGTTACTTACCTGAAGAAAGGGGCTTGTATAAGAAGATGGAAGTAGGAGAGCAAAGTATGTATCTCGCTCGTCTAAAGGGCCTCGATTCGAAACAGGCAAAAGTGGCCCTTAAGGATTGGTTTGAACGTTTTGAAATTCAAGATTGGTGGAAGAAAAAGGTGGAAGAACTCTCCAAGGGAATGGCCCAGAAAGTTCAATTTATCACTACAGTTCTACACAATCCAGAACTTCTAATCTTTGATGAGCCGTTTTCAGGCTTCGACCCTATCAATGCAGAACTAATTAAGAATGAAATTCTTGAGTTAAACCGCAAGGGAACGACCGTCATTTTCTCCACCCATAGAATGGAAAGTGTAGAGCAAATGTGCGATTATATCGCTTTAATTAGTCGTTCGAAGTTTGTATTGAACGGTTCTTTAAATGAAATTAGAGAACGTTTCAGAGACAATACTTTTAAACTTGAAATTAGAGGCGATCATTCAGAAAGCCAATTTAATCTTCCAGAAGGAGCTATTTTGTTGGAAGAAAAGCAAGATGCAAACATCCTTACGAAGGTGGTTCGCTTGCAGGGTTCAGACACTACACCTCTTCTTAAAGCAGGGATGGAATTAGGTACAATTCAGTTGCTTAGCGAAGTAATTCCAAGCGTAAATGAGATTTTCATTCAGACTGTAAAACAGAGCCATGAATAAAATACTACTTATAATTCAAAGAGAATACTTAAGTCGAGTTAAAAAGCGTAGCTTTTTAATAATGACCATAGTAGGGCCCATTCTTCTATCTGCAATAGGAATTCTACCTGCTTATTTTGCTTCCATGCCTGAGCCTGATAGAACCCTTATGGTTCTGGATCAGGCAGATATTTTAGACATGGATAGAGGCACGGAAAGAATAACTCTAAAATACTTAGGGCCTCCGGCTAATTATACCATTGACGAGGCCAAAGAGCAGTTTATGCTCACAGAAGATTACGCACTAGTATATATCCCAACAGGAAGTGGTTGGGATCCAGATTTCATTTCGAAGAATATTGTTATTTACGGTAAAGAAGAGGTAAGTCTAGGTATAAAAAGTTTCGTAGAGGATCTAATTCGCTCCAAAATTGAAGATCTGAAGCTAAGAAATCAGGGAGTTGATCCTGAAGTAATTGCTCAGGTGCGCACCGTGGTTCGAGTTAAATCTATAAATATTGAAGAGTCGGGTGCAGAGGAAGAGTCTATTGTAGAGGGCAAGATGGTTATCGGATTCATCTTTGCTTTCTTTATGTACTTCTTCATCTTCATTTTTGGTTCTCAAGTCATGAATGGAGTTATGGAAGAAAAGAGCAATCGCGTAGTCGAGGTCATTGTTTCTTCCGTCCGTCCTTTCCAACTTATGATGGGTAAGATCTTAGGTTCGGGATTGGTGGGTCTTACTCAATTCCTCATTTGGATTGTATTGTCTTTTGTTATTTATACTGCTTTTACTGGAATTTTCTTGGCAGATAAGATGGAGGCTATTCAAACCATTGCAGAACAATCGGCGGGTACAGAAAATATAGAGCAATTACAGAACGACGGGCTCAGCTCGGCATTGAGTTTCTTAGATAGCCTGAATGTTCCTTTATTAATAGGCAGTTTTATCTTTTATTTCCTAGCGGGCTTTTTCTTGTATGCGTCCATGTTTGCAGCAATAGGATCTGCTGTTGAGAATCAGGCAGATGCACAGCAATTCTTGTTTCCGGTCACCATTCCAATTATCTTGTCTATCGTAATCGCAATGAAAGTAGCGGAAGATCCCAATGGACCACTGGGTTTTTGGTTTAGCATGATTCCATTTACCTCTCCCATTGTTATGGTAACGCGTATCTCCTTTGGTGTACCCTATTGGCAGTTAGGGCTTTCCATGGCCCTACTTATTCTAGGCTTTATTGGAACTACATGGGTTGCTAGTCGTATTTACCGAGTGGGTATTCTTATGTATGGGAAGAAAATTACCTGGGGAGAGCTTTGGAAATGGATGAAGTATGGAGGTTAAGGAACTACTGGCCTACAATTTTTTCAATCTCGGAAAATACCATCTCAATGCTTATGAAGTCATACTGCTGGTATTGCTCTTTCTTCTGGCCAGATTCTTTCTCTATGTAGTAAAAAAATACCTCCAAAGACTTCGGCTTAAAGAGCGATTAGACAAAGGAAGAGAATACGCTATTTATCAGATGATAGTGTATTTAACCTATGTAATTACCATCGCCATTGGATTAGAATCGGTTGGAGTAAGATTAACTGTTTTTTTAGCAGGATCTACAGCCCTTTTGGTCGGATTGGGTTTAGGTCTTCAAGACTTCTTTAAAGCCTTAGTGGCTGGTTTTATTATCTTAACAGAACGCACTGTTTCTGCAGGCGATGTGGTAGAAATTGCTGGAACCGTAGGCCAAGTTAAGGAGATTTCACTTCGAACTACAACCGTAATCACTAGAGATGATATAGTAATGATTATCCCCAATCAACAATTAATAAGTGATCGGGTTGTCAATTGGAGTCAGAATAGAAAATCTACACGTTTTGGAGTAAGCGTTGGGGTTGCTTATGGGAGTGATACAAGATTGGTTGAGAGATTGCTGCTTGAAGTAGCAATGAAAAATGACATGGTTCAAAAAGAACAATTACCTACTGTGCAGTTTAGAGACTTTGGCGCTAGCTCACTTGATTTCACCCTTTTCTTTTACAGTTTTGAATTGTTCAGAATTGAATATGTAAAAAGTCAATTGCGCTTTGCCATTGACGAGAAGTTCAGAGAACACAAAATTCAAATTCCTTTTCCACAAAGAGATTTGTGGCTTCGCAATCCCGAAGCTCTTGAAAATGGAAGGGCCCCTATTTAAATACCGACTCGTTTTGAAAGTAGCAATAATAGATTTAGGCACCAACACCTTTAACCTTCTGATTCGAGACTTAGAAACGGATGCTATTGTCCACAATAGTAAGCTGGCAGTTAAATTGGGTGAAGGTGGAATAACGCAGAATCGTATAGCAGAAAAGGCTTTTTTAAGAGGCGTTAATGCCATGGAAGAGCTTGTAGCACTTTGTAGAAAGTATGAGATTCAACACATTTTTGCTACCGCTACGTCTGCTATTCGCGACGCCAAAAACGGACCGCATTTTTGCGAAACAGTTTTCGATAAAACAGGAGTTCGAATCGAAGTAATCGATGGATTAAAAGAAGCTGAGCTCATTTTAATCGGGGTTCAAAATGCTATGAGCCTTCCAAACCATCCCTACTTAGTGATAGACATTGGGGGTGGAAGCACCGAATTTATTTTGGCAGAAGGCAAAGAGACTAGGTGGATGAAAAGTTATCCACTTGGGGTAAGTAGATTATTGGAGAAATTTCAACCTTCTGATCCTATCCAAAATGACGAAATTCAAGAACTGTCAGCTTATTTTGATGAGCAGTTGCTAGACCTAAAAGAGCAAATTGAAAAGTTCAAACCAACCATGCTCATAGGTTCATCTGGCTCCTTTGATACCTTGGCAGATATTTGTAGATTTCGAATGGGAGAAGATAGCACAGATCTCCTTGAGCCGAGTTACCTCTTCGATTTAGGCGTTTACAAATGGGTAGAAAAGTCAATCCTTGAGTCTAACTTTGAAGAGAGACTGGCCATGCCGGGAATGATTGCCATGCGAGCTGATATGATTGTGCTGTCTGCCTTATTGATTAGCCATACCCTGAAAGCGGCTGGAATTCAAAGTATGTGGCTTTCGAAATACGCGTTAAAAGAAGGGGTGTATTTTAATTTTAAAGCCAATCAGAATGCCTAAAATTTTAATCGTTGAAGACGAAGATTCGATAAGAAGAGTTCTTAGAAATATTCTAAGCGAAGAAAACTCCAGCTGGGAGATTGACGATGCTCAGGATGGGGTTGAAGCAATAGAAAAGCTTTCAAAAAATTACGATTTAGTGCTTTGTGACATAAAAATGCCCAAGGCCGATGGAATTGAAGTCTTGAACTTTGCCCGCGAGCATTTTCCAGATACGTCCATTGTAATGATTTCAGGTCATGCCGATTTAGATACGGCGGTGGAGTGTATGAGAAAAGGAGCCTATGATTTTATAAGTAAACCTCCTGATCTCAATAGGTTTATACAAACCGTTCGCAATGCGCTTGATCGAAATCAATTGGTAGCCCAAGTAAAGCAATTGAAGAAAAAGGTATCAAAGAAGTACGAAATGATTGGTTCTTCAAGGGCATTAGGTGAGATCCAATCTATTTTGGAAAAAATTGCAGTAACGGATACTCGTGTCCTTATTACGGGTCCAAATGGAACGGGCAAAGAATTGGTTGCACACGGAATTCACGAACAAAGTTCAAGAGCCAAGAATGCATTTATTGAGGTGAATTGTGCAGCAATTCCCTCTGAATTAATTGAAAGTGAGTTATTTGGACATGTGAAAGGCGCTTTTACATCTGCGGTAAAAGATCGAAAGGGAAAGTTTGAGAATGCCCATGGTGGTACTTTGTTTCTAGATGAAATTGGGGATATGCCCTTGAATGCGCAAGCCAAAGTTTTAAGGGTATTGCAAGAAGGTAGAATCACTCCTGTAGGGGGTGAAAAGAGCATCGCGGTTGATGTTCGGGTACTCGCCGCAACCAATAAAAACTTAGATATAGAAATTAGGGAAGGTCGATTCCGAGAGGATCTCTTCCATCGACTAAGTGTTATAAATATTAAGGTTCCAAGCCTGAACGACCGAAAGGAAGATATTCCTGTATTGGTAGATCATTTCGTCAAGTTGCTTTCTGAACAAGAAGGAATAGTTCCTAGAAAGTTCGAGAAAGAGGCGGTTTTGGCATTACAAGCCTTGAATTATAGCGGAAATATTCGGCAATTGAGAAATTTGGTAGAGCGACTACTTATCTTGGGTGGAGAGGTAATCAGTGCCGAAGACGTCAAGCAATTCGCCTAATTATACCAATTCAGCAAAAGTCTAAATTTTGCTTACTTTCCGAAGTATATTTCAACTTTATTAAACATTATTATGTATAAATCTAAAATTGTAGGGGTTGGTCACTATGTACCCCCAAGAGTTGTAACCAACCACGAATTGTCTCAGCTCATGGATACTTCAGACGAGTGGATCACTGAAAGAACAGGAATTAAGGAACGTCGTTTTTCAGATTTGAAGGAAGACACCACTTCGGTAATGGGTACCAAGGCAGCAAGACTGGCCTTAGAAAGAGCAGGGGTTTCAGCAGATCAAGTAGACTTTATCATATTTGCCACACTAAGCCCCGACTTTTATTTTCCAGGTCCAGGGGTGTTGGTTCAAGAAGCTTTGGGAATTTCTACGGTGGGAGCTTTAGATATTCGCAACCAATGTTCAGGTTTTGTATACGCTTTATCGGTGGCAGACCAGTACATTAAGTCTGGGATGTATCAGAATATTCTAGTTATAGGTTCTGAATTACATAGTGGAGGATTGGATTTTACAAACCGAGGAAGAGGCGTTTCAGTTATTTTCGGTGATGGAGCTGGAGCAGTACTTCTCCAACGAGCTCCAGAAGGTAGCCTTGGAATTCTCTCAACCCATTTGCATTCAGAAGGACGCCACGCTCGTGAATTGGCTTTAATTGAACCCAATACTTCTCATTGGGTGCACGACATTATTAAGGAAGGAAAGGTTTTTGCAGAAGACGAACTTGTAGATTACCATCCATATATGAATGGCAACTTTGTATTTAAGCATGCCGTTACACGCTTTCAAGAGGTAATCCGCGAGGCTTTAGAAGCCAATAAGTTATCAGTTGAAGATATAGACCTTCTTATACCTCATCAAGCAAACTTGAGAATTAGTCAATACATCCAAGCTAAGATGAACCTACCGGAAGAAAAGGTGTTTAACAACATAATGAAGTACGGGAATACCACAGCAGCATCGATTCCTATTGCCCTTAGCGAGGCTTGGGAACAGGGAAGAGTGAGGGATGGAGATCTTATTTGTTTGGCGGCGTTCGGAAGTGGATTCACTTGGGCTTCTTCTTTGCTTTATTGGTGATTTAGTTAAATGATAGACTCCTTTTCTTGCCTTACTCTTTTTTATTTCGAAGGATTTGCAGACCGCTGGTGGGCCTTTAGTCAAATGAAGTTGGCCCATCCAAGGTTCGAGAAAATAGAAGGACTGAAATTTTATAAGCTTCTAGGTAGCGGCGGGGGTGATGGATTCAAACCTTGGCCTAATTGGGGTGTTTTTGCATTCCTTTCTCATTGGGATAATCGACAAGTTGCAGAGAAGGCATTTGCGGAAGAAGACTTGTTTTGCGAATTCAAGAAAAGAACATCCAAACAAAAGACATTTGTTTTAGAACCTATATCTGGGCATGGACATTGGGATGGAATTATGCCATTTAAGGATTTTTACCCAGAGAACAGAGATATGCCAATTGCCGTATTAACTCGGGCAAGAATTAAATGGAGTTGGATTTTGCTGTTTTGGATGAAAGTTCCGGCTGTCCGCAAATCGATGCGGGAATCTCCTAATCTAATTCAAGCCATTGGAGTGGGTGAATTGCCTTTGATAGAACAAGCTACCTTCTCGGTTTGGAAGGACCTAGAATCACTTAATCAATATGCCTACAGCAAAGGCAAACACAAAGAGGCGATTGTACAAACCCGAAAGGTGAAATGGTATTCAGAAGAAATGTTTATTCGATTTAATTTACTCGAAACGATTGAGGGTTTTCCCAGTTAAATTCGCAACGAGCACTGAAATATAATCAAGACCTAAGTTTCTGGTTTTCCATTCAAGGAGGGAATTATTCCGTTCAACTCCGAATTCCTTCCAAAGAAGAGATTCTCCCTTTGCATCCTTTTTAAGTACACATAGTTTTGGTCAAAATTAAATACTAAGGCCATGAAAACTGTACTTCTTTCCTTCTTGTTTCTAGTTTGCTTTCAGATGTTTGCAGAGGATACTATTCGATCTTCTCAGAATATCAACTCGGTTTGGACTATCGAGAATGATACACTTGTTGGACTTGAAATTCAATCTTCCCTTCCTCATAAGTATGTGGTCAAATTGCGAGGTGAGTCTGGTGCAATTGTGTGGAGAAAGCAATTTTCTACAGCTTCCTTTTCTCAAACTATGAGCCTTGGATTGCTAACAGAGCTTAACTATACCTTTGAAATTTATGCAGATGGAGCACTGATAGAGCAAAAGGAACTAGACTTAAAAAAGTCTGAAGTTCAAGAAGTGAATATCATTAAGTCCGAAATTATTTCACTTTTACCTAAATCGCTGGCAGAGATAGTTGAAGCGGATAAAGGATAGGTAATAATAGCATTTAAGAATCCCTTATTGCATAGAATGTGCATTGTGGTGAGAGGTAAGAGTGGCGCCGCAGTTTTCAAAACCTATGTTCGGAATAAAGAGAGCTATAAAGGTCTATTTTCTTTGAAGCACTTAACGGCTGGGGAATATACCGTTGAGTTGTTTGACGGTAGTGAAAAAATTGAAGAACTAATTGTTATTGTCGACTAGTTGTTTGCCTCACTTAACTTACCTTGGAGGTCTATGCGTTTAGATAGTGGGAAATTGGTTATTTCACTTGTGTGGACCTCCATAATCGTCTATGTCTTCAACGGAATTGTTGCAACGGCTGCCTATTGGCTAAACATTGCCGTAGTATTTAGCATTCATTATTCTCAGTTCTTGTTGGTTTTACTATTTATTCTCTTGTTGCCAATAAGCAAGAGACGAGTGAAAAAATCCAATTCCGAAGAGTATTTGCTCTCCTCGCGATTTTTTGGATCGTTTGGCATATTGGCCATTATTTCTCTCATTATTATACTCCTCTGGGAGTACGCAGCTCTACATTTAGATGATGAAGTTCCTTTCATTCTCTTGTCTGGCTTTCGACTCAAATGGGGAGTATCTCTCATTTTTATTGGAATTTATGTGGTTATAGACATGGGTACGGAGTTGTTGAAGAGATGGAGGGTTTCATTGGCGGAGGCGGAGAGATACCAAAAACAAGAAGTACAGTCTAAACTGGAAACCTTAAAAGCTCAAATTAATCCGCACTTCTTGTTTAACAGCCTGAATACTTTGTCTGGATTGATTTACGAAGATCAAGACAAGGCTTCTTTCTTTTTGAGAAGGGTAAGCGCTGTGTATAGACATATACTGGAGGCCCGTGACAAGAATGTCATTACTATTCAAGAAGAGTTAAAGATTGCTAAAGATTATATCGACTTAATCCATATTCGTTTTCCTGAAATGGTTAAAATTCAGTTGGATATTGACTCCTCTTATCTGCTCCATAAAATAGCTCCCTTGAGCTTGCAGATGCTAATGGAAAACGCAATAAAACACAATGAAGCCTCGGAGTCGAATTGTTTAAATATTACCATACAAACTCATCCAAACGCTACTATTTCGGTATTAAACAATCTTCAAGAAAGAAAGACCATGGAATCTAGCACCAAGGTAGGATTAGAAAACATAAAGGCCCGATATAAGTATTTAAGTAATCGCACAGTAATTGTCAATCATACCGATTCTCATTTTGAAGTAATTATACCTCTAATTCCCCCTCAATGATTCGAATAGCCATAGTAGAAGACGAACCCTATGCGAGGAAAGAGCTTAAAAGATTGCTAGCTTCTATGCCTTTTGAAACCAGTTTAATAGGTGAGGCAGAAAGTGTTTCTAAAGCAGTGGAAATGTTAAATGCAAATCCAAAACCCGACCTGCTTTTTTTAGATATTCAGCTATCAGACCGACTAAGCTTCGAGATTTTCAATCGAGTAGAATTATCTATTCCAATCATATTTACCACTGCATTTGATCAATTTACTTTAGAAGCCTTTAAGCATCTGAGTATCGATTATTTATTAAAGCCCATCGAACCAGAACTCTTGCAGAAGGCATTTGAAAAATACACTACTCTGCGCTCTTCCAATACCTTATCGTCTTTTGACTATAATGAATTGGCCAAGTATTTAAATTCAAACAAGACAGTAGAATATAAGCAACGTTTTGTTGGAAGGTTAGGAAATCGTTTGGTTAGGATGGAAACAACGGAGTTGGCTTATGCTTTCGCCGACTCAGAAGGAATTATTCTAAGGTCAAGTTCAGCTAAAGATTTAATGCTAGAGCAAAGTCTAGATCAACTCGAAAAGCAACTTGATCCCAGTCAATTCTTTCGAAAAAGCCGTCAGATGATCGTTCACATTGATTCTATTCAAAAGGTAGAAAAGTATTCCCTGTCTCAGTGGATGTTGGTGCTTTCTCCAGAACACAGTGAAAGAGTTTTGGTGAGCAGAGCGCGTACAAGTGGTTTCTTAAGTTGGATGGACTCATGATAAACCCAAGATTCCTGCTGATAGCTATCTGTGCCCTCTTCTTTTTGAGTTGCAATAAGGTAATTTTGATCGTCGATGAGATTCTACCTAACACACCGCCGAACGAACCAATTTTTTTATCTGGTAGTTTTAACAACTGGAAAGAAGCCGATTACAACTACGTAGTAAAGCAGTTGCAAGATGGAAGATACGGAGTTGTATTGCCCGCTTTACAGGGAAGAATCGAGTATAAATTCTCGAGAGGAAGTTGGCTAACAGTAGAAACAGATTCTTGTGGAAACTCAATTCCAAACAGAGAATTGGAAGTGAAAGAAGCGAATGAAATTGTAGTTTCTATTGAAAATTGGAAGGATAGAAGTGCTACCATTTGTAATTATGTTAGTGTTTATGTCCAGTCAGATTCTTCTAAAATTAAACCCGATGAAGACCTTTATTTAGTTGGAAATCATAACAATTGGAAGTTGTTTGATCCAATCTATAAAATGACTAAAATATCTTCTGGGCTCTATCAAGGACGTTTGCCAAAAGGACTAGACCTGCTTGAATTTAAAGTAACGAGAGGAGATTGGACCAAAGTAGAAGTAGACTTCGGAGGTAGTATTTCTGCACCGCATACGTTGGATAATAAGGCCGATAGTATGTTTATAAAAGTTCCTTTCTGGAACGATTATATTATGGATTCTCATCCCCGTTTAACTGTAGTTGTTCATCGGCTGCCTCCTTTTCCAGAGGGAGAAGGGCTTTACTTAGCTTCGAACATTAACAACTGGGATCCCTCTGCGGAAGGATATGTATTCGAGAAATTGGAAGATTCAAACCATTGGGTCCTAACCATTCCAAGAAAGGGTGATCGGATGTTTTTTAAGATAACTAGGGGAAGCTGGTCTACAGTAGAATGTACATCCAGCGGTTCTGAAATAGAAAACCGAGAATGGGTCTTCGGAAAAAAGGATACAGTTTTCGTGCGAGTGGAGGGCTGGCGGAAAAAATTAATTCAGGTAGAGATCATCCTTCACAGCTAACTCTTGATCAACACAAAAATCGTAGGATTTTTTTTTCGAGACTAAAAACGCTTCTATAGTTGTAGAATCCTTGAATTTCAAAAGTCGAAGCTTGTCATCGAGGCTCAAGTTAATTTCAGATGCAATCTGAAACGGGCTACTTCCTTTTAATGTGCCTTCACTATAGTGTTTAGTGAACAGAGAGCTATCAAATGCTCTTATTTCTCCCCCAGGCCAGCTGCCTTTGAAATGACGATAATAAAATTTAGTTAACTCAAACAACTGGGTACAATAGACTTGTATAGATATTTGGTCAGTTCCAAGAATTGGACTGACTTTTTCAAGTCGTACTAGACTACCAATATTTACGGTGTTCAGGAGATTATTACATGGGATTCCAAAATTTTCTCGATGAACTAGAAGAGAATCAATTAAATCTCTATATCGCTCCTCGTCGATATTTAGTATTTCCCTTTCGTTTGGAAGTAAACAAACAGGTAATGGAATAAGAGAAATGTAATTGACTACTCCCATGATGAGTATAATAGAAAAGGGGTTCAAATTGTTCATTGAACCTCAAAAAAGAAAATAAAATTCAGATTATCGGACGAGAACGACTATACCTTTTTCTCGAATATCAATCCTCTTAGTTCCATCTGGATTAATATAAGCAGCATCTAGCTGCCATAGATAGGTACCGCTACGTAGTTCTGTGCCTTCAAAGGTTCCATCCCACCAATATTCAGAAGAAGGACTTTTGGCATGATACATTAATCTACCCCAGCGATCGAAAACTCTAAGATTAAATGTTTCTGGAGTACATTCTGGATTTACCTGAGCCCCCCAATAATCATTTTTAGTATCCCCATTAGGAGTAAAAGCAGTAGGAACAAAAGCTGGACAATCATTAAATATCTCACCCACCTGTGTTGTTTCCTGACCATGTAAAAACAGACCAGAGAACAAAAAGATTGAAAGAAGAATGAATTTGTGTATTGCTTTCACTGCTTGGTTATACTATATCAATTGCAAATGTAAACATAGCCAAAATATATCAGTACTCTGCTGTTGCCATAGACCATTTTAATTAGTCTATGCCAAACTTGAATAATCAATCGAAATCGAGTGTGAGCTTAAACCGAAGAACTCTACCATTACCAGCATCACAAACGTATAAAATCTGATTCCAATAAGCCAATCCTCTGGGCTCATTGAATTGCATTGGGCCCACTCCGCTTCCACCAAAACTAACTTTTTGATATTTGGTTTCGCCGCTCGCTGGTGGAGGAAGAACACCCTCTAATCCATTGACGGTGAACTGATAAACGGAGTCTTTTTCAGAATCACTCACAAATACGTAATTGGTTCCATCTCCTGTAATGGTAATATGCTTTGGAGATCTGAATTTATTGGGTTCATTTAATCCACCTGAGGCCAAACTAGTATCAAGAGGGAAGATAGTCGGGCGGTATTCTGCCCCAAATTCTGCTTCTATAAACTCTATGTACTGCACCTTAAGAAGGTTGTTTGGTGCAATTGAAGTAAACAGAAAATCAGCACCAGTAGGAGCAGAAATCTGTGGAGGTTGAGTACGGGTAACTAAGCCGAAAGGCTGGTCAAAATAATCATTGAATTGCCCGCTAGAAGTAGTAACCAGAACAGAGCTTTGAAATTGATCATCGCTACTGAATAACAAAACGGCGTCATCTGGGCCTAAACCCGCGTTGTTCTGACTTGGTCCTTGACGGCTCACATAAAAGCTATTGTTGATAGAGGAATTTCTATTGTCTCCAATGATTCCTATTTTGTTGAATTGAACAATCGCATCGCCACTTGAAAAAGTGCTCTTAAAGTAAAAAGGATGAACGATGGTGTTCTTTATTTGGGCTTGGTTTAAGCCATAGCCATTATCGCTGAGTAACTCAAGTCTGTAGATGCAGGTTAAATCGTATTCAACTCCACCCACTGTATCGGTTTTAGTTCCAATTACCAAGAGATTAAAGCGTCTATCTTGAACCACAGCACGAGCCCCTTGCACAAATTTTCTACCAATTTCATTTCCCGCCTCGTCAAGGCAAATCACCTCTTCTGTTGCTTCGTCTACCACATAGAGCAATTCATCAAAACCGATACAAATATCAATTGGACGCACAAATTGGTTAAGAGCAGGCTGTATGGGCACGTACGCAACATCTCTATCCGTGAATTCAGGAACTTGTATAAAGCTGAGATCCGTTTTATCTCCTAAATAGTTCTCGCAGGAAAACAATCCAAGAGTTAAAGCGAATAGAATTAGTTTTCTTTTCATTCCCTTGTATGTTTTAGAATATTCAATCGAAGTCCAATATTATGCTGGAACCCTAATAAATCAGTTGGATTTATAGCGTAGTCTACAAAAAGAGATTGTCCTAAGGCTCGAGTGCGAAGTCCAAATCCAAAAGTTGGATAAGGTTGGCCTGCAACGTTCAATCGAATTCCCGTTCTAAGTGCTAAAAGCTCCTTGAATCCATATTCAAATCCCAATCGATAGTTTTCTGCATTGTCGTTGGGGTGGTTTAGTTGGAAGGAAGTACGCAAAGAATGATCGCCTTCTCTCCATGGAACCGCTGATATACCCATGCAAAAAACAGTTGGGACAGTATTGGCTTCTAGGGCGGAGCCGCTGTTGCGATTAAAAGCAACGGCAAGGTTATCGCCACTTAAAGAACTACTTCCGCCAAAATTCTGAATCATTACCGCGAATTGTAACTCTTTGTATTCCGTGTTGTACAAGAAGCTTACATCTGTACTTGCAGTATGATTGGAATAATCGGCTATGCCTTCGTAAATGTATTTCACATTTACTCCAAGGCTAAACTGTTTGCTCAATTGGCGAGCGTATCCAATACCTGCTGCCATATTGGTAACGAAAATACTTCTACCCGTTCCATTGGGTTGAAATTCAGTACGCTCTATAATTTCTCCTGAGTTGAGAGCATTCAATTGAAAGCCAAGGGACGAAACTCCATCTTTTAGAGGGAAAATACCAGAAAAGAAACTTTGATTCACGCCGGCACCTAAGAAGTAATTGCTCATAGCCCAAGCATTTTCTTTTACTTGGGTGGCCGATGCAGGATTGGTCATAAAGGCATAGGCATCTCCATTATTAGCCACACTTGCCCCAGACATAGCGCTAGAGCGCGGACTCATATCGTTTTTAAGGAAAACCAACGAAGACAATCCAGCGCGTTCACCGCCATAGATTGGAAGGAGTTGAGCGTGAGAGGTGATTCCACTAAGAATCAAGAATAGAGCAAACGGGTAGTGTATTCTTTTCATCATTAAAAGCGAAAGGCTATTCCGTAGAGTATTTGACGAGGAGCTAAATATCGGGCAGGATCTCTTGGATCTACACCGCGTTCTTGAGGGCCGTTAAACTGAGGTCTAGGGTCTCTCCAAGTATTGGGAACATCATCTCCATATTCGTAGGCTCTGCCAGTAATAGGATTGATAATCTGAGCATTTTTATTATCGAGCAAATTCCGCACTTCCACGGTAAATACTACACCTCCTTTTTCTTTAATAAACTTCCAATCATAACTCAATTTAAGATCAAAATTTACCCATGGACTGGCGTTTTCTTGAAGATAACGGTCATTCTGAATTTCAAATTCAGGTCTACCAAGATCGTTTTCTCCTATCTTTTCTTGGGGAGTATAACGGAAACCAGATGTGTAGTTGAAGGAAAGAAAGGCTCGGAAACCAGTGGGGTCAAATCCTAGCCATGCCGCATTTTCTTTTTGAGGACTATAAGCAACGCCTGCATTAATAGTCCAAGGTCTATCGAAGGCAAGGTATTGCTCTTGAGTTAAGGCAACTTCGCCGTTTTGCTCAATTTGTAAAGCCGACTCTCTGGCGCTGTTGGATTTACCTCTAGCAACTTGGTAAGCAACGTTGGCGAAAATATTTAAATCGTCTTTTAATCTGTAAAATCCACCTACTTCCACCCCAATAATCTTAGCATAATCTTGATTGATATACATATTCTTGGTAACAGGCCTTCCGGTTTGATCTTCTACAATTACTCTTCTCGATACGATATAATCGAATCGGTTATTGTTGTAGGCCGAGAACGTTAGTCCGAAATCACGGGTAATAAGTGATTTCACTCCAATTTCATAAGATACATTGACTTCAGGATTTAAATCTGGATTTCCGAGGCTTGAAAGAAAACTGCGATCCTGATAAACAGGATCTAAACCGGCATAAACAAATCGTGGATGTGCAATACGCATGCTGTGACCGTAGTTAAAGTAGAGCACATTGTTTTCCGTAACAGGGAAGCTGACATTTATTTTTGGAAGCAGACGTACCTTCCACCTCAGACCCATTAAGCCAATGGTATTGTTTTCGTAATCTGTGCGAATTTGGTCGATTACTGGAGCGTTCGGATCAGCCACTGCATCGTCTGCAAATTTGCCAGGAGCCCAATAATTCAGACGCATTCCTAGTGTGGCGATGATGCCCTTGTAGGTTATGCGGTCTTGGAAGAAAACACCTCCTTCTTGGGGACTAACCTTCCAAATATCATTTGAACTACCTATGCTTATGGAAGGGGTAGACGTACTGTCGTTTATAGCAATGGGAGCTCCCACCCATGGACGGGTTACATCCACCCATTGGTACTCTAAAAATTGATGCTCGAATCCAAAGCTTATTTCATTGGTTTTATTCGGAAACCAATTCGCTTTTGCCTTAACCGTGTATTCCTGAGCGTAGTGATCATGCCAAAGGGTAGAGATTCCATCATTGTTGTAAAGGCCATTTCCGGGAAGAACATAGTAGATTCCGGTTGGGTCTCCTGGATTAAAAACTCCTACAGGATTGGTAATGATATTCTCAGGGTCGAAGATTCTATCAACAGTATCATAACGGAAGGGTCTGCCATTGGCGTCTGCTCGGAGATTGGTAAAAAGCCTTCCCACCGAAAAGCTCAATCCCCATCGATCATTGACAAGATGCTTTAGATTTAGGGCTGTGAGATTGGAATGATGCGTATATGTAGTTGCATTATCTAAGTCATTCGAAAAAATATACTGAAAACCCGGTTGAAGAATCGCATCGAAACCCACAATCTGAAGGGTTCGTGTATTTTGGTTTATGCTCAGTCCGTGCTGATTGGTTAAAGTTAGTTTGGTTCCCTTTTTAATTTCCCAAGCTAATTTGACTGTATTAGAGAAAGAGTTTGTATACCTCGGAGCCCATGTTTCAGATGAACTGGGAAGTAAAGAGGTGCTCAGTTGATTGGCAGTGGCTCCAAAATATTCGTCGGTTACATTCGCACTAAAATTAGTGAACAGACTCACATTTTTCTTTTTATTCAAAGGAGTAGCAATGGTAAGCTCTGCAATATCCGTATTGAATGAACTAGCCAAATTAGACCCAAAAAGATGATCTGTTTGCCAAGAACCAAATACTTCCAATTTATCTCCACCTTCTCGAATTTGGGTATTAATAACTCCAGAAGATCCGCCACCATACTCAGCGCCCACGCCACCTGTAATTATATCAAGATTTTGTACAGAACTGGAAGATACTTGTACTCCAAAACCAGTACCCGCTAAGGGGTCTTGGGCGGAAATTCCATCTACAATATATTCTGTTTCGTATACTCGGGCACCTCTAATTTGCAGACCATCTGTTGTACGAACTACTCCTGCTTGCATTGAAACCACCTCTTGAACATCGCGCGAATTCATGCCCGCAATTTGATCTCTTCCGATTGAAACTTGAGTAGAGGCTAGCTCTAGGTTAACCTGACTCTGCCTTCCAACTACCGTGACCTCCTGAAGAGCCTCAGCGGCAGACGTCATGGCTACATCGAGTTTTTTGGTTTTCCCTTCCTCTATTCGAATTCCATTAAATTGCATGGTTCCATATCCAATCAGCTGGATTTTGATGTTGTAGTCGCCTGGCTTTATGCCTGTTATTATATAACGGCCATCGAGGTCACTAGCAGCTCCTTTATACGTTCCTACCACCGTAATTCCAGCACCAATTAGAAGCTCACCCGTCTTGGAATCAGTAATGGTACCAGAAAGTCCACCTGTGGTTTCTTGAGCGGAAAGCTTACTCATTGCTACTAAGCATAGCAAAAAGAAAATCAAGTGTTTACCAGTCGAAATCATCGTTAAATACTTGATCGATTAAATCGGTTAATGCTTGGGGAGTTCGAATATACTTGTGCAATTCTACACTAAAGAAAACTTGATTTACATTCCCATTTCTGAATCTTCTTGATGCGATTAAATTATCACCATTCCAATTGCTGAGTTTAGTCAATTTGCCTCTATAAAAATCTTCTGAATCGGCTGATTTTATAATCGGATCAACTCCAATGTCAATGGCATTTGGGAATAAATTCGGATACATACTTCCTTGTATAGAATACAACCCGCTATCCGGAACAATACGCGCCTGACCAGCGGAAAGAACCAATCCATCTATTGGAAAAGATCCAATCAATGGGGTAATATCTGCTGAAGGCGTAAAAGAGGTGGTTGTAAATGACTTTCCGCCCTTATCTGTAAATTGTTGTAGCGCCGAAGAGACAAATACCAGAAAGCTCAATTCTTCTCCAGTTACTTCATTTGGAGGCAGAGTGGTAGGATCGCTGTAAAGAAAGAGTTTATCGTACAGTTGGATTAAGAGGTAGAAGCTAGGCTGCCAGAATTTTGGTGCGTTGGCAGAAGTATTTACAAAATAATCTTCTAAATCAAAATCAACTCCTGCTTGAGTTAGGGCATTGGAATAGATAGTACGCACCGAGACAGGTTGAGCACCTACTAATAGAACGTCGCTTTTTTTCTGACGCAAGAAGAAGGTATTCGAAGTATCAATCATGCTTTCAGCCCCCCCTAGATCCTCCACTTTTAGATAAAGAGTATTGTCGCCGTCTGCTATCAAACCCGAAAGGCTTAAGGAAGATTGCGATTGAGTTCCGTAATACAAATCTCCGGTAGCGGTGCCGCTGGGAACGGATGGATCTAAAACAATAGAAACGAGCTGTTGATTCCGATCAATTTCTTGCCAAGGTCCTGAATTCAATTTCAAATAGGCTTTTGTTACACTTTGATTGCCATCTCTATCTGAGAAGCTCCAACGAAATGTAACCACTGATCGAACACTATCTCCTGGTAAAGATTTCTCCTCAAACTGCACATTGGGCGGAGTGTTTTTAAGAGGGATGCGCAAATAGGCAGGATTTAAGTCCGCTTGACCTAGGTTGTCAATGGCCCGTATCCACAATTCAATATCTACGGTATCCGCGCCAGGAGGCAAAGAGAATTGAAACAAACTATCTTGCGACTGAGTGAAGCTCCACGCAATATTGTCCAGAGAAAGTTCGAAGCCTTCAATCCATCCATCTTTATCCGTTCCAAACCAAGAGAGTTGTACTCTGCTGTTCAGTCGATTATCTCCAACCAGAGAGATGGAATCTATGGAAATAAAAGTATCGGGTGCCTCATTGGGAAGAAGCTCCCCTGTTTTTGTACAGCTGAAAACTATCGCAAACAAAAGCGAAGCAAAAAGGGCAATATGCGCACCCGATCTTTTCATTTTTACTTGCGGATAATTACTTTCTCAACAGCAGTAAAACCTCTTTGGCTGTCTTTTAGCTGTAAAAAGTACAAACCGCTTGCAAGACCTTGTGTTCTAATGGTATTAGAGTAAGAATCTAGGCTGCCCGAAATTAAAGTTCTTCCTTGAAAATCAACTAGCTGATATTCTAGCACTTGGTTTTCAGAATTTAGTCGCACATGAAATAATCCGTTATTTGGATTAGGATAAACAGAAACATTCAGAAGTTCTTTTTCATTTTCCAATCCGATGAAGGGAGAAGTGGGAAGATTGGTTGTATCCAAAGGCACGTTAAGTCCAACGAAATCGTCGTTGTTTCTAGGCTGTATGCGATAGGCACTGAAACCATAGGATAGTATACCAATTAAAGCATCCATATTCATGGTATCGGAAGTGGCAATGGCGGGTACTTCCATGAAACCGTTTATTGAACGAAGTGCCGTATCCGAAACGATAGAAACATAAAGAGACGAGAATGAAGTACTACTTTGTCTTCCCGCAAGAACGCGCATAGAACGTCTCAATGGTGCGGTAGCAGATTCAGAAATAGAGTAATCACCAAAACCTAAATTCGTGTTGTTAATCCATACTTTTTGACCTGGAATTTCTGCTTTTACAAGCATTCCCTCGTATTTTTCAATAGAACCATTTGCATAGGATGCGCTGTCGGATGGGTCAATGCTTACTGGAGTAACTTCCATTACATTTCCGGTGCGTGTAATCGAGCTAACGTTGATTTGAGTAAATCCAAAAGATTCAACTACGTCGCCCGTTACGGTTACCTCTTCACCACGATATACATCACTTAACTGATTGGTTCCTACTAAAGCAATTCCGCTCCACTCATTATAGTTTGGGTCTTGAATGTATACATAACCTAAATCATAAGGTTTTGAAGAAGAAGTGGCGTAACCAGTAACAGTAACGGTTTCTCCAACATAAGGAGAGTTTCCGTTTGAAGCCAAGGTAAATTGAATGTCTGGAATAATTAATCCGTTGTTTCTGACTGTATAGTAAACATAGTTTGGCTCAACTTGATTGATTGGCTTACTTGGATAATAAGATCCATTGCCATCATTGTCTTCGGCATAGATATAATAGCGAACCAAAGTACCATCGGGATAATTTGAAAGATTCGCCACATACTCATCTGTAGTACCCGCTGAAAGGGCAATGCTTCCAGAAGTAAAAGCGCTAGGAGCTGCGTTTGGATCCGTACTGAAGAAAAATGAAACACTATCTACTGTGCCATCAAAATCAGTGATATTCATGGTTACATCTGGACTCTGGTTGGATGTTGGAAGAAGTGGATCGCGACTCACATTGGCAATGTAGGGAGGGGCAAAGCCTAAATCATAATGCGTGTCAAGAAACGGATTGATTTCATATCCACGACCTGCATCTCCAGTACAGCCATTGGCATCATGTCGGATAGCGCCTGAAATACTGTTATAGAAAGTACCAGGAACAGGAGGAACAAAGGTTCCAGTGCCTGTACCTCCAGCAGCCGTTGAATTAGGTGAGTTGGCGTTCAATATCTGATGGCTTGGTAATTTCTGAGCTCCAAAACGATCAGAAACATTCATCCTGTTTCCATTTCCATCTACAATATTGAAACTTACACGAGTTCCACCGTTGAAATAAATTACTTCCGAAACAGTTACGTTCTCAATCTTGCCATAGCTGCCCTCGTATTGTTCACCTGTTGTAAGTTGGTTTATGCCGTTGGCATCGTTTAGATCGCTCAAGTTCACAATTGCTGGAACGGGAGCATTAGTAGTGGAAAGAACATTGAAAGAATTTACATCTACCAATGAAAGTTGATTACTCCCGTTGAATTCACCCACTACACCGATGATCTCAACGATATCACCCGGAGCAACATAAATGAAGTTGGGATGAGGAATAAGATTGCCTTGAGCATCTTGAACAACCCCCATCACTTCTATTCCACTAAAATTGCCTGAGGCTCCTCCATTGGCAGTATCAGCCACAAAAATGAAAGGACGTAAACCACCTTGAACACTTCCAGAAGCTACTTCTGATAAGCCTCCATCCGTTACAACTACACCAACAGTTCTAACCGTTTGACCCAGGTATGCGCTGGTGTCATTGCAATTTTGTAAATCGGTAGATGACACAAAATTAATGTCTGTGATAGACACGAAGTTTTGAGCGTGAATTGCAGTAAAGAGACCAATGCTCATCAATAGAGTAAGGACTTTTTTCATATCTGACTATTTGATTATTACGAATTTAGAACTGAATTGTTCTCCGGAATCTAGGTCTCTTACAGTAAAGAGATAGAGCCCTCGAGAAATGATTTGAGTGTCTCTTGAAAGAAGATCCCATGCGTGTTCGCCCCCTGAAAAGACGTTTTCCTCTGCATTTTCACTACCAAAAGTTTGAAACCAACGAATGTCGCCGCCATTGTAATCCGAATTGTGCTGAATAACATCAATTAAATCACCAGCAGGATTGAAAATGGTAATCTCACATCTCTTTGGAAGATTGGCGAAATAGAGCTTTCTACTTTCTTCCTGAAAATTGCTCTTCCCTTCCCAAGAAGAACCATAGTAATACGGATTGGGATAAGCAAAAGGCTCATTTTCAGACATACTATTATTCGCCAATTTACCTGCAAATACACGATAGTCATTCGCAAGAAAACTCGATTCCAACGACTCCAATTTGGACGCTTCATTTCCTCTATCAAAGGCAGTTACAGCTACAGCCTGTTGCCAGCCATTTTGAATGTTTTCGATAGTGTATTTGTATACATAGGGCGTAGAATCACCCTCAAAATACTGAGGTTGAGAGAGACGGATGCGATCTAATCCATTATCATAAAACAGTCCATTGCCCGCTAAGTCATAGCTAGCCGCTAGATTAAAATCATTAGCTAGGTTGCTCACTCCTGTTACATCGAAACCGAGTTTTGAAAGATAAATGCGGTACCCCTCAAAGTCTAGTTCTCTTGTAATAGGATCAATTGTGAATTCAGAATTGTTCGCCCAATAGATATCTATTTTTCCGTCGCCAGCTACTACTCTGGTCTTAGGAATTTCTGGCGGACTAGGAAGAATAAAACGAGTAATTTCTCCATTTCCATCATTGTCTTCTCCGGCATCTAAACGACCATTGAAGTTTATATCTTCTCCGTTAAAGGCCGTTTGTGCCCAATTGCCGTTCGCAACAAGCTGAGTCTTTTGTACTGGAGTATTAGCTGTGTTGGGAAGGCCATCTTGCGTCTTAGGTGCAACGATGTAGGCAAAAGCAATTTGTATTTCATCCCCTGGTTCAAATCGACCGAATGGTCCGGCAGAAATGAGGTCAGAGCGATTGCCCGCTGCATTTAAATCGGCTTGTATATTTTGACCTGCACAATTGGGTAAGGAAGGGTTAGACCAACAAGGACTGAAATTCAATCCTTGACTCATTTTGCCGTAGCGTTGGTTGTCATTGGAAGGGAATGCGTATTGAGCACTACTGTTGTTGAATTGCCATGCATTGTAATGCACTTTTAGCATAGTGTCTAGCACTAAGCTGTTATTTAGAGTATTAAAAGAAGAATCTATATCTGGATGGTGAAATCCGTATTTATCCTCACTCCCCAAGAATTTCTGGCCAATATAACTGTCTGTAAATCCTGGGTCACCCGTTGCATCAAAACAATAGGCCATATAAAGGCTGTCTAGATAACCATTTCCACCTTGGCTATAAAAAGCAGCTCCTCCAGCCCCAGCGGGAGTAACATTTAAATTGCGTACTACCGCATTGTTCCAAAGCCCAATCCGAAAATCATCATAAAAATTCTGTCCTTCGTTTTTGATGGTCAGATTAACAATCACCATGAAATCAGAAAATGTGTAGTTCCAGTTATAAGTTTCCATCCGAATAGTCACATTCATAGGATTCGTATGCTGACTAATGGGTATGGAAGTACCTGGTATAAGTACATTTTTATCTGAAAATAGAGCCACAAAGTCTTCGTGGGAAACAGCGTCTAAGGAAAAATTTTTGTTGTCTAGTAAGGTGGATCGTTGTTGAAGCACTGAACCGATTTCGGCAGTGAACTCAAACCCAGCTCTTCCGGGAGAATAGCCTTGAGCTTGGTCATACGCCGTTGTAGAAACACGCACATTTCCACCATTTTCTAATCCACCAATCCAAATTCCCCCCTCAAACAAATGTTCAATTCCAGATCCTGCTGGATATTCACAACTAGGGTCGCCAGAACCGTCTCGGTATCCGCGCCAAGCATTGCCAAAGGTTCCAAGATTTGTAATGTTCAGACGCATATTACTCGCAGAAGTATTCTGCTCATCAAAACTAGTCTGAGCCACAGCAAGAAAAGGAAAAATCAAGAAAATGAAGAGGCCAGTTTTCATTTTTTCAAACATCTTTTTGTGCTGCGATAGCCATTCTGAATTATGCTAATGAGGTAAACGCCTGACTTGTATTGGAAGTCGTGACGAAAGCGATAAGTAGAATTTGCATCAGTCTGAAAAGAAGAACTATGCAATACCTGTCCTTGCATATTCTGAATCTCAATTTGACATTCTTCTGAGGGTCCATTCGACTGAATGAAAATTTCAAGTTTAGATTCTATAGGATTTTCGAAGGCGAATTGAGGAAAGAATTGCGCATCCTCCAACCCTAGACCGAGCTTTGCAACCTTGAATTCCGCAGAAACTGGAAGGTGGTCGCTCATATTATATAGAGCATCAACAATAGAACTTGGAGTAGAAATGTTGGCTGGAAGATCTTTTAAACCCTTGTTGAAATGAAGACCATCGTTTCCTACCGCTTCATAAGAATTGTTTACATATTGAATTTTATAGCTAGGATCGTTAACTATTTTGTTGCTCATTAATATAAAATCGAAGCGATCATCGCAACCACCGCTTGAGAAGCAACCACTATTTGTGTTGCCCGATCGGGTGCTCTGTGTATGAATGGAAGCGAATAATGGGCTGTTGTTCCATCCACCTAAAGAATTTATTGGATCATAAAATCGTTCAGAAATGGTTGGATATGAAACGAGGTTTTGGAAGGCAGCTTCATTAGAACTGTATACGTTCAAGTCGCCACAAAAGAAAACAGCTTCATCGTTTACACTATTCTTCAAATAGTCCATAACGGCCAGGGTTGCGCGAGCTCGCTCTTGTTCATCAGAAGAGGTAGAGCCCGCCTTCAGGTGGGCCACACCTACGACAAAAAAAGTAGTGTCTCCTCCGAGTTTTAGTGCTGGATCTTTATAATACAATCTGTAGAAATCGATGACACGAACCAAGCTATTGTTTTGAAGGTCTCTATCCAGATTGAATTGACTACGAAGACCAACCAATGTGCTGTCGTAAAAAAGCATGTTAACTAGGTTGGAACCATTGTTCGAATACTCTGCCTTATTCCATGTATTTATCCCAGCATAGTTGAGGGCGTTGGTTAGAATTCGATCTGAATTAACGGTTTGAGAACCAATTTCGTTGCAAACCAGTATGTCTGGATCTACATACTGCACTATATCTTTTAGATAAGTGTCTTTGTTGGTTGGATTGTTATTATTGCTTGTACATTGACCATTGGTGGTTCTGTAGGACAATAAGTTATACGTCATTATGCGTATTTCTTGATAACTTGTTTGTGCATTCAAAAGACTGCAGAAAACGATAGCAAGCAACAAAAAGATTCGAGACCTTATTTTCATGGGCCGCAAAGGTACATTTCGAATCGGGGAATTTAGATTATCCGAAAGTTATGTTTGAGATTGTTTCGAACTATAATGTCGCTTTAACCACATGCTCAAGCCTTGAAGGCCAGGAAATAATACTCTTTCCGTGATGTTGGCTTGATCAAGTTTATCTCTTATTTCCCATTTTAGTTTTGCAGGAATATGAATTCTAAAGCAAAGATCTTCATGCTCGCTGAGCCAATCTCCTAGATTTAACTTGGCATCAGACATGAGAGAAAAGAGTGCGAATTGATTAATAATTCGGTAGTCTAGGGAAGGGGGTTCAAGAAAGAGAAGAAACGGATCTGCCACTCCAGCGTTCAGATGTTCTAAGTTTTTACTTACTTCATTAAGCATATCAGCGGTAAAAACATTGCTTTCTTCTCTTTCTATAATAGCTTTAAAATGAGGAGGTAGATATCGATTTAGCCCTACGTAGTTCATAGCCCAAATCATTCCATCTTCTTCAAACATTTCAAGTTCGTTGGTAGCAAAATGCAGAGCGATATATGGAGAATAGGTCCAATCCAACAGACGAGTAGGCAGACCATGATGCTGAGCTAAGGCCAGCCAATTCCAAGTAGATTGATCTTCAGTTTTATCCAAATGAGCATACTTCCGAAAATTTCTCAAAAGGTGCTTCTCCAATTTTTCATAGGGCCCACCTAGCCGCTGTAGACTGGTGGTGAGATCATAATCTTTGATATTATTGCCACGGTAGATAAAAGGTGAGCGATAACGCTGAATGCTGGGATCCCAGCTGTCTCTGAATAGATGTTCTTGTAAATCTTTCCAAGAGCTAATTTCTATGTCCATTGGGTAAGTAATAAAAGCCAACCAATCACAATGGGTGGGCCGATTAAACCAATCCAGAAACCGAGGGGCCTAAAATCTTTTTGTTCAAGAAAACCATAGCTAAAAGCAATGGCATTGGGCGGGGTGGAGACAGGAAGTAATAAGGCAAAACTTGCGGAAAGTCCAACTGAAGTGGCCACAAGAAGCGCTTGTTCTGGAAGAAGCTCTAACGCAATGGGAAGTAAAACGGTAGCTGCCGAGGTGTTGCTCATAACATTGCTTAGCAACACAGTTAAGTAACAGACCACAGTAATTATGATTAATTCAGACTGTTTAAAGGCTTTTAGACTATCAGCGATAATAACCACTAAGCCTGATTCTGTCATGGCAACACCTAGTGCCAAGCCTCCAGCAATTAGAATGAGAGTGTCCCAAGGCATGCCATTAAAATCGTTGGAGTCTATTACACCTGAGACGGTGAGTAATACAATGGGCACAAAAGCTGTGGCCGTAATAGGAATAGAGTGGAGGGGCGCGGTAAACCATAATGCTAGAGTTCCGAGAAGGGTAAAAAGCACGAACTTCTTTAAACCAGATCCCATAGTACTACTTTCAGATCGATTAGGTAATAGGATGACCAAATGATCAATCTTGGGAGGATAAATTTTTAGAAGAATGAACCAAGTGATAAATAGCAGGGCGATGGAGGGCAAGATCCCATACATTACCCACTCAGGAAAACTTATAGAGTAACCGGCTTGCTGTGCGAAACCAACTGCCACAGCATTGGGAGGACTCCCGATAATAGTTGTTAATCCACCAAGAGCTGCTGCAGTTGGTATCCCAAGAAAAATAGCTTTTGCAATTGGTGCATTCTTCTCAAGTTGACGCAAGAAAGGCAGAACAGACGCGAGCATCATAGCAGTAGAAGCGGTATTAGACAAGATGGAGGAGGCAACCCAAGTGGTCAACATCATACCTAGTAAAACGTACGAAGGTTTTGTGCCAAATAACTTGATCGTAAAGGAAAAAATATAGGCGTCATATCCCGCTTTTTGCATGCTTTGGGCAAGAAAGAAGCCTCCAAGTATGAGCCAAATAACTGAACTCGATAGGGTTTGGGTAAACTGAGTATACGCAATCGGATTCGCATTTAGAACGGGAGAGGAAAGTGCAAGGACACAAACCCCTATAATTAGAAGCGCCACAGCAAAAGGGGGAATTGCTTCGGTTAGCCAAAGCCCAACAGCGGTGAACAAAAGAATTAAAGCGTAGGTACTTTGGTCTGTCCAATCTCCGCCTCTTATCCAGAAGCCTCCTAAAAAGCTCAGAAGTACCACTAGAAGAAAAAGAGAAGCCTTCATTCCAAAAGGCCAATGGCTTTTGACGAAATGACGGGAAGCCGCGAATCTAGAGTCTGTCATAGATTCAGTAAAGGTCTAAAACAAAAAGGTCAAATAAGGGGAAATGAAAAGAAAAAGCTAGATGGCAGCTTTCCGTTGTTCCACTCTGTTCAAAATTAGTTCTACTTCAGACAGCATGTCTTGTGAACTGTAGGGCTTAGGAATGAAGCCATTTGCACCAATTTCAAAGGCCTTACTAACAGCGTTCTCTGATTTCAGGCTGCTGCACAGAATAATTGCTATATCATTTTTTGCTTTCCGCATGGAATTCAGCAACTCAAGACCACTTACAAATGGCATAATAATATCTGAGATAACTAAATCAAATTTCTCCTGCTGTAAAAGAAGGAGGGCCTGACGACCATCCTCTACTGCAGTCACATCATAACCCTGTCTCACCAATTGAAGCTCCATTAGCTTTCTCATGGTCGGGTCATCCTCAGCAATCAATATTTTCTTGCGAACTTTTCGTCCGAAGGTCTTAATCATACCAAACATGATTGCAATTTAAGTTCCATTTCTTAAAATCGGCTTTTAAAGTGTATAAGTGCATGCATATCAGTGGTTAATAATAACAATATTTCATCTGGTCATTTGCTTTTTTTTCCCAAAAATGGAATTATATTACCAAATTGATATGAAATTGTAATGAAGTTTGATCGAGAATCAAGAATAGCGGCATTAGGAGTTGCGATTTTTAGTAGGGAATTAAAGTGTTGAAATACAGTATTATATTCAGACGGCCACTTCTTGTTTTTGTTTAAGCTCCAGCTCACCGTCACTTTTATTATTCAATATGCCCTCGTTAGTATGTTTTATTCTTAGGTTTTTAGAAATCGCATATGATTATAGTCTTGTAAAGGAGCGTTGTTAACAACTTTTCAATTTGAAACCAGAATTTCGGGATTAGCATTTTTTTCCTCTGCGAATCATTCTCTTCATTTCTTTAGTCGAACCCTAAGAATTGCTATGGTTTTTAGTATCTGCTTTATTTCATTCGTAAATAATTCTAAGGGGAATAGGATAATTGCGCATAGCTCGAAGTAAAGAATATCGCTTTAGTAGTGTAAGGCAGCAAAATAGCATCGATGAAATTCCTATATTTGCAGCCTGAAAACAAGCGGAGGGGACCAAGAGTCCCCTCTTTCTTTGGATTATGAATCAAACAGCATTGCATTCGGTAGTAGAGGCGGCCGCAGAAAAGGCCGGTCTTTTTTTGGTTGAAATTAAAAGTTCAGCGGATAACCGTTTCTCTGTATTTATTGATGGTGATGATCATCCAACCTTAAAACAGTTGACAGGTATTCACCGTGAAATTGAAGAAGCTTTTGATCGGGAGGTGGAAGATTATGGGTTAGAAGTCAGTTCTCCTGGAATGGGGACTGCATTTAAAGTGAAGAGGCAGTATCACAAACACATGGGTCGTGATATTAAAGTGCTTGCACTCGATGGTAAAGAGTTTTCAGGTATTTTAGATGAGGTGAATGAGGAGGATATTGTGTTGAGTTGGGAGGAAAGAGTTCCCAAAGAGATTGGTAAAGGAAAAGTGACAATTAAAAAAACGGAGAGAATTCGTTTTGAGGATATTAAGGAAACTAAAAGGATATACAATTTTAAGTAGTTATGGAGAATCTGGCCATTATAGAGTCGTTTTCCGATTTTAAGGATGAAAAGAATATTGATCGCGTTACCCTCATGGCAATTATTGAGGAAGCGTTTCGCAATCAGTTGAAGAAAAAGTACGGTGATGACGAGAATTTCGACATTATTGTAAACCCAGACAAGGGTGACCTTGAAATTTGGAGAAACAGAATTATTGTTGCGGATGACGAAGTGGAAGATCCAAATCAGGAGATAGCACTTACTGAGGCCTTGCGCATCGAGCCTGACTTTGAGGTTGGTGAAGAAGTATCGGAAGAAGTGAAGCTCGTTGATTTGGGTAGGAGATTTGTGCTTTCATTCAAACAAAATCTTCTTACTAAAATTCAAGAACACGACAATTCCACTCTTTATAAGAGATACAAGGATTTGGAGGGTGAATTGGTTTCAGGAGAGGTTCATCACATACGACATAGAGAGATTATCATCTATGATGATGAACAGAATGAGCTGATTTTGCCAAAAGATAGCATGATTCCACAAGATTTCTTCCATAAAGGAGATACGGTAAGGGCTGTCGTTAGAGAAGTTCAATTGAGAGGGAATAAGCCAGTGGTTATTCTTTCCAGAACGGCACCTCTTTTCTTAGAGAAGCTTTTTGAACAAGAAATTCCTGAGGTATTTGATGGAGTTATAACCATTAGAAAAGCTGTAAGGGTACCTGGAGAAAAAGCAAAAGTGGCGGTAGAGTCATACGATGATCGCATTGATCCTGTTGGAGCATGTGTGGGAATGAAAGGGTCTAGAATTCACGGGATTGTTCGCGAGTTGAGAAACGAGAATATCGATGTAATTAACTTCACCAACAATACCCAGTTGTTCATTCAACGGGCGCTTAATCCTGCTAAAGTTACCAGTATTAACATTGATGAAGAAGGCAAGAGAGCAGAGGTTTTCTTAAAACCAGATCAGGTTTCTTTAGCTATTGGAAAAGGAGGAAACAATATTCGATTGGCGGGCTTATTAACCGGCTATGAGATTGATGTTTATAGAGATGTGGATGAGGATGAGGATGTTGAATTGACCGAGTTCAGCGATGAAATTGAACCATGGATAATTGCTGAGTTAAAAACCATTGGGTGTGACACGGCAAGAAGTGTATTGGAACTTTCTGTAGAGGAATTAGTGAGTCGCACTGATCTAGAGGAAGAGACAATAAAGGAAATTGTAAGGATTTTGAAGGCGGAGCTAGAGGATTAAAATCCAGCCCAAGCCAATTGAGAGTATACGACAAACTAGAGAAGGAAAGTAAAGTAGATGAGTGCACCGCTTAGATTAAATAAGGTTCTTAACGAACTCAATATTTCGATGAATAGAGCTGTAGAATTTCTAGAGTCTAAAGGCATTGAAATTGAGGCACGTCCTACTACCAAAATTGATACGGACGTATACGATATATTGGTAGGTGAGTTCCAAACCGACATGACCAAAAAGCTGAAGTCTGAGGAAGTCAGCTTAAAGAAGCGGGAAGAAAAGGAGGCCATGAGGGCCGAATTAGAGGCGAAGCATTATAAGCCACTGGTAGACACTCGCCCAAAGAGGGAAGAGGTTGTAAAGGCAAAAGCGGTTTTGCAAGGCGTGATAACATTGGGCAAGATTGACCTTAATCCACCCCCTAAAATTGTTGAGCCAGTTGAATCGAAAGAGGAAGAAGTTGTTGAACAAGCTCCTGTTGTTTCTGAAATTGAAACGGTAGATCTTGATCAGAAGATGGAAGCTGTTTCTGAATCACCTTTAGAGCTGCCTTCTACAGAAACATCAATGGATTCAGAGGAGGAGAAGCATGAGTCTACTCCTAAAATTGAAAACGAAGAGCAACCCGATTCAATCGAATCTCATTCGAAGGAAGGAGCAATTGTAGAAAGTGTTCCAGAAGATTTAAATATTGAAGGGGCGATAATATCACCTCCAGATGATTCTAAAGTTGAGGAGGTAAAGCTAGAAGAGAAAGAGGTTGAACTTGTATCTGAACCCACTAATGAAAAGGATAATTCTTCCATTTCAGAAGGTGAAAAGGAGAAGGATAAAGTGGAGGTGACTGAAGCATCGACAGAGAAACAGTCTACTTCTGAGACTATTCCATTAGTTGAGGGTGCTGCGGAAGCAAAACCAGAAGTTGAATCAGGAGACAAGAATGTTCTTCAAACGAAGTACGCGAAGCTAACGGGTCCAACTTTTACTGGTGCCAAAATTGATCTTTCAAAATTCGAAAGACCAAAAAAGAAAGTGGCTTCGTCTGCTGGAGAACCTAAGGACAAGAAACCAGGCACTCCTGGAGATAATAAACCCAAACGCAAGCGGATTAATAATGCTCCTCCAGGTCAGGGGTCAAACAACCGTCCGAATACACCGGGTCAAGGGCAAGCTGGCAGAAAGAAACCAGCCAATGCGCCCAAAGTTGAGCTTACGGATGAGCAAATTCAGAAGCAGGTTAAGGAGACTTTAGAGAAGCTGAAAGATGGAGGAAGAAAGTCAAAAGGTTCTAAGCTCAGAAAGCTAAAGAGAGAGGAAAGAAAAGAACAAGTTGCAAAGGATGAAATGCAACGTGAAGAGGCGGGTAAAACTTTAGAGGTTACAGAATTTGTAACAGTAAATGAGCTTGCAACCATGATGAATGTTCCTTCGATACAAGTTATTTCTGCCTGTATGTCTTTGGGAATCATGGTTACCATGAACCAGCGATTAGATGCTGAAACGCTCTCTATTGTTGCTGAGGAATTTGGATTTGACACGCACTTCGTAGATGCGGATGTTCAAGAAGCTTTTGAAGCTATTGTAGACAGAGAAGAAGACCTTAAACCAAGAGCGCCTATTGTTACGGTAATGGGTCACGTAGACCATGGTAAAACTTCCTTATTAGATTATATCCGCAAAGCGAATGTTATTGCCGGTGAATCAGGTGGAATAACACAACATATTGGTGCATATTCAGTAGAGATGGCCAACGGAAGTCATATTACCTTCCTTGACACTCCAGGTCACGAGGCTTTTACAGCTATGCGTGCCAGAGGAGCACAGGTTACCGATGTAGTAATTATTGTGGTTGCCGCAGATGATGATGTGATGCCACAAACAAAGGAAGCTATATCCCACGCTCAAGCTGCGGGCGTTCCTTTTGTTGTTGCCATTAATAAAATTGATAGACCTACGGCCAATGCGGAGAAAATCCGCGAGAAACTAAGCATGATAAATGTCTTGGTGGAAGACTGGGGAGGAAAAATTCAGTGTCAAGAGATTTCAGCCAAAACAGGATTGAATATCGATTTGCTCCTAGAAAAAGTTCTTTTAGAAGCCGAGGTTTTAGATTTGAAGGCAAATCCAAACAGAAACTCTACGGGTACAATTATAGAAGCAGCCTTGGATAAAGGAAGAGGGTACATTAGTACCATCCTTGTTCAGAATGGAACACTGAAAATTGGTGATTATGTATTAGCCGGACAGTATTCGGGTAAAGTAAGGGCGTTGTTAGATGAGCGTGGCCATAGAGTGGATATCGCTGGTCCAGGTGTCCCAGTTAGTTTACTTGGGCTTGATGGTGCACCTCAAGCAGGAGATAAGTTCATGGTTATGGACGATGAGAGGGAGGCTAAGACCATTGCCGCTCGGAGAAATCAGCTTCAAAGAGAGCAGAGCGTTCGAACAACCAAGAATCTTACGTTAGAAGAGATTGGAAGAAGACTCGCTTTGGGAGACTTCCAAGAGTTAAATATCGTACTTAAAGGAGACGTGGATGGCTCGATAGAAGCCTTGTCGGATGCTTTGGAGAAATTGAGCACTGAACAAATTCAAGTGCGTATTATTCATAAAGCTGTTGGACAAATATCTGAATCTGATGTTCTTCTTTCTGCTGCTTCGAATGCTATCATTGTTGGATTCCAAGTTCGTCCTAGCGCGAATGCAAGGAAATTAGCTGAGAAAGAACAAGTAGATATTCGACTTTACAGTATAATTTACGACGCAATAAATCAGGTAAAAGATGCTATGGAAGGCATGCTTGCACCTGAAATCAAAGAAGAAATTATATGTAGTATTGAGGTGCGTGAGACATTTAAAATATCTAAGGTGGGAACCATTGCAGGTTGTATGGTTCTCGATGGCACGATCAATAGAAATTCTAGAGTGAGATTGATTCGCAATGGCGTTGTAGTCTATACAGGTGAGTTAGGCTCTCTGAAACGCTTTAAGGATGATGTGAAAGAAGTGGCAAAAGGCTTCGAATGTGGACTTAATATTCAGAATTTCAACGACATTAAAGTCGGTGATATCGTAGAAGGATTTAAAGAAGTAGAGGTTAAGAAGACTCTTTAGGTTTATCGTAGACCTTGCCCTATTTGGGTGATAACTATAAAGGAGCCGGGAAACCATTCTCTTATTTCAGAGAGTGTTTTCTCGGCTTCATATTTTGTCTTGTAGTCGCCTATCTGAATTCGGTATTCAGGGTATTCATAAATTACGTGCGCAACCATGGTTGGGTATTTTTGCAAAAACTCAGTTTTTTTCTTGTTCGCATTCTGTTTCGAACCATTGAAAATCTGAATTCGAAATCCTTTTGAGGTCGGATTTAACAAATTGTATTCTGTAAATAGACCTATGGCAGTAGAAATTCCTTCTTCTTCTTCCCAATAAGTACTGTCGGAAGATGCAGTCTGTCCAAAAAGTGGATTAAAAAGAAGCGGAAGTATTATGAAGATCGCTGATTTCCAATGCTTATTTCTCATGTTGTAAAAGTACTAAGTGTTCTAGCTGTAAATATCAAATTCTACACTTATTTAGATTCATTATAAATTATATTTCGTTCAAACACTAACAAGCGCTCCTACTGTTTATACGTTAAATTTGCTGCCACATGAACCACGAGAAACAAGGGGAAAACCTGATGAGAACATCCTTTATTGCCCGATCTCGCTCTTTATTATTCATCGTTCTTCTAGCTTTGACACCCTTGGTGTCGATGGCCTTTGAAGTTCAGGGTGATGCAGCGAACGGTAAAGCCATTTTTAATGCCAACTGTGCGAGTTGTCATAAACTCGACAAAAAGTTGGTGGGTCCAGCTTTAGGTGACGTTACTGAACGTCGTGAGCTTGACTGGCTCGTTGCGTGGATTAAAGATAATGCGGCCCTACGCGCGAGCGGAGACGCAGATGCGAAAGCAATCTTTAATGAATATAACGGTCTTGTGATGGCTGCTTTCCCGCAGTTGTCTGATCAGGATATAAATGACATTCTAGCCTATACTGTTGAGGGCAATAAGCCAAAAGTGGTGGTAAATGGTGGCGGCAATAACAGTCCTGATCCAAATACAGCAGCAAGTGGAGATTCTAACCTAGTTGTTCTTATTTCATTGTCTGTTTTCTTGATATTGTTAATCTTCTTATTGGTTAAGGTTAAGAATACTTTGAAGGCGGTGAAAGGAGATCCAACATCTACTCTTCTTGAAGATTCTAATTTTTGGACAAGAACCATTTTAAGGAGCAAGTCATTTATCATCCTCGCATCAATATTTGTGTCTGTCTTTTTATTGAGAGAAGCATATTATGGAATGATGGGCGTTGGACTAAATGCACATTACCAGCCGGTTCAACCGATTGCTTTTTCACATAAAATTCATGCTGGAGATAATAAAGTAGATTGTAATTATTGTCATTCAAGCGCTCGTTTCAGTAAGCATTCTGGAATTCCAAGTACCAATGTTTGTATGAACTGTCATATGTATATCGATGGTAGCGAAATTCAAACAGAAACAGGCGAACTAAAGTATAATGGAGAGAAATCGCCTGAAATTGCGAAGATCTACAATGCAATCGGATGGGATCCTGAGAATAGGTCTTATATCCCTGATTATGAAGAGAAGCCAGTAAAATGGGTTCGAATACATAACCTTCCGGATTTGGCCTATTTTAATCATGCTCAACACGTAAGTGCTGGTCAAGTAGAATGTCAAACTTGTCACGGTCCTATTCAGGAGATGGAAGAAGTTTACCAATACTCACCTCTAACCATGGGATGGTGTATTAATTGTCATCGCGAGACTGAAGTGCAAGTGGAGTCAAACGGTTATTATGCTGAGCTTCATGCAAAGCTGAAAGAAAAGTATGGTGATGAGCCAATTACGGTTGAAAAAATCGGAGGCTTAGAGTGTGGTAAATGTCATTATTGATCCAATAAAAAAGAGTTCAGCCCTATGGCGGAAGTAAAGAAATACTGGAAAGGACTTGAGGAGCTTAAGGAGAACAGTCCTATCATGGACAACCTTAGGCAGAATGAGTTCGCATCAGAAATGCCAGTCGAAGATTTCTTGGGCAATGGCGAAATGCTTGCTGGAGCGCAAACTTCTCGTAGAGATTTCCTAAAATATTTAGGATTCTCAACGGCAGCAGCAGCCCTTGCAGCGTGTGAGGCTCCTATTGTAGAATCCATTCCTTACGTTGTCAAGCCAGACAGCGTATTGCCTGGTGTTCCCAATTATTATGCGACTACTTATTATGATGGACATGATTTTGCTTCTATTCTTGTGAAGACTAGAGAAGGTCGTCCGATTAAGGTGGATGCAAACAGAGAGGCTCCTTTTAACGGTTCAGCAAATGCTAGAGTTCAAGCAGCAGCTTTGTCACTCTATGATAACTCAAGATTAAAAGCACCATTGAAAGACGGTGCGGAAGTAATCTGGTCAGATATACTTTTAGAAGTAAAGAATAAGGTAGCTAATTCAAAATCGACGGTTCTACTTTCGAATACAATAGTTAGTCCTACTATGTCCTCGGCTGTCCAACAGTTTGCCTCGGAACATCCGAATTTCAGGCACGTGAGTTACGATGCCTTCAGCCTTTCAGGAAAATTGGATGCCTGGCAGACCTTAACGGGAAGAAGAGCTTTGCCGCTTTATGATATTTCGAAAGTTGGATTGATTGTTTCAATTGGAGCTGACTTTTTGAGTGACTATAACGGTCAGTCAATGACATCGGATTACAGTAAAGCGAGAGAATTGTCGAAAGATATGGCTCGCCATATTCAGTTCGAATCGGTAATGTCGCTTTCTGGATCGAATGCAGATAAGAGAGTGCGCGTTAAACCTAGCGAGCAGTCGCAGGTTCTATTAGCAATCTATAATGAAATAGCTAAGGCAAAAGGAGAGGCTACATTGTCTTCACCTAATCTGGATGCTAAATTGATGAAAGATGCTACAGAAACAGCGAAGGAGCTACTTAGTGCAAAATCATCAGTGGTTTTTATAGGAGGAAATAGAAAGGATGACGAGGTTATCTGCTTTGGCATCAATAAATTACTTGGTAACATAGATAGCACTGTTCTAGCGAATAGAAGATCTAGGTTGAGATCTGGCGACGATAGTGCTTTGAGTCAGCTGATAGCTGATATGAATTCAGGTAAAATAGAAGTTATTTTACTTGATTCAGTTAATCCAGTTTATAATGTTCCTGGTTTTGCTGATGCCTTGGCCAAAGTAGAATACAAGGTGTCTATCGCAGAGAGATTGGATGAAACTTCTAGTTTATCTCAGATTGTATTACCAATGAACCATGGCTTTGAGTCTTGGACTGATGCACTTCCAGCAGATGGAGTGCTCACCATCGGTCAGCCGCTTATTAGGCCTTTGTTCAATACCATGCAGAGAGAAGAAATTCTACTGGCCGTAATGGGCGTTTCTGCGAAATACTACGACTACCTGAAAAATTTCTGGACTGGCAGTATTTTAACGGCTGGAATGGGATGGAATCAGGCAGTGCATGATGGTTATTACAAGGCTGAATTGACTGAAACCGAGTCTGGTGAACAATCATATGAATTAGCTGAAGATATTTCTACCCAGCTTTCGGCTAGTGCGAAAGGAATTTCTTCACTTAAGTCTGGAGGTACTGAAATAGCTTTTTATCAAAAGGCATCAATGGGAGTTGGAGTTCTTTCAAATAACCCATGGCTACAAGAAATGCCAGACCCTCTTACAAGGGCTTCTTGGGATAATTACCTAACTATTAGTGCTTCACAGGCGAAAGAGTTGGGCTTAGAGAACTATAATACTTCGAACGGTTCATTGAATGGCTCGAAGGTAGATTTGACTGTAAATGGTGTAAGCCTACAGGGAGTGCCTGTTTATATCCAACCAGGCCAGACTTATGGTTCTGTTGGACTTGCGATAGGTTATGGAAGAACTCTGGCAGGAAAAGCAGGGAATAATGTGGGTGTTAATGCCTTCATGCTAATTAAGGATGGAATGCATTCTGCAGCGGATGTGAGGATTGAGAAATCAGCAGCCGAGGACCACGAATTTGCATGTGTACAGCTGCACCACACCATGATGGGTAGAGATATTGTACGAGAAATTAGTTTAGATACCTTCCTAAACAAACCTGCCAAAGCTAACGGAGAGGGTTGGAATGAAAGAACAACTTTTGAGACTTATGAAGGGGCTCTGACTTCTTCTGAGGCGAATCTTTGGAAAGATTTTGATCACAAGACAGGTCATTTTTGGAACTTGTCTATAGACCTCACAAAGTGTATTGGATGTGGAGCTTGCGTGATAGCTTGTCATGCTGAGAATAACGTACCTGTAGTGGGTAAGGATGAAGTTCGCAGGAGTAGAGATATGCATTGGTTGAGAATCGACCGTTATTTCTCTTCGGATATGAATGAGGAAGTGGCACATGAAAGTAATATTGGTGCTATTGATATGTTCAATGCAATGGAAGAGCCTTCAGAATCTCCTGAAGTAGTTTTCCAACCTGTAATGTGTCAACATTGCAACCATGCTCCTTGTGAAACAGTTTGTCCAGTGGCTGCAACAACCCATTCGGCTGAAGGATTAAATCACATGGCATATAACCGCTGTATCGGGACTCGCTATTGCGCTAATAACTGTCCATATAAAGTACGTCGTTTCAACTGGTTCTTGTATCATGACAATCAAGATCAGTTCGATGTGAATTACGCTATGAATGATGATTTGGGTAAAATGGTATTAAATCCAGACGTTACCGTTCGTTCAAGAGGTGTAATGGAGAAATGCTCTATGTGTATCCAACGAATCCAATACGGAAAATTGGAAGCAAAGAAAGAAGGAAGACCTGTAGAGGATGGAGAAATTCAAACGGCTTGTGCTCAGGCCTGCGATACAGGTGCTATTCGTTTTGGTGATGCAAATGATACCAAGAGTGAAATAGCAAAGCTTAAGAAAGATGATAGAATGTACCATTTATTAGATGAAGTAGGTACACAACCATCTGTGTTTTATCAAACAAAAGTCCGTAACAAAGCCTAACGTAGAAAGGAATAGTCGATGCACTACGAATCACACATCCGCGAACCACTCATTCTCGGCGACAAGAATTATCACGATGTCACCGTAGAGGTAGCACGTCCGATTGAAACGGCGCCACCTCGCTCTTGGTGGATAGCCTTCAGCATTTCATTACTTCTCTTCTTGTGGGGGGTAGGTAATATTTTGTATACGATAGGCACAGGTATTGGTACCTGGGGTCTAAATAAGACTGTAGGCTGGGCTTGGGATATCACCAATTTCGTTTGGTGGGTTGGAATTGGCCACGCGGGCACTTTGATCTCAGCAGTACTCTTATTGTTTAGACAGAAATGGAGAATGTCTATCAACCGTTCGGCTGAAGCAATGACCATTTTTTCTGTAATTCAAGCCGCTCTTTTTCCAGGTATACACATGGGAAGAATTTGGTTAGCATATTTCGTATTTCCAATTCCAAATCAGTTTGGTTCGTTATGGGTGAATTTTAATTCACCGCTTCTGTGGGATGTGTTCGCTATATCAACGTACTTCTCAGTATCGGTTGTGTTTTGGTACGTTGGCTTGATACCTGACTTTGCCATGCTTAGAGACAGAGCAATAAAACCAGTTCAAAAACATGTCTATTCTATTTTGAGCTTTGGATGGGGAGGAAAGGCTAAACATTGGCAGCGTTTCGAAGAAGTTTCTCTTGTTCTTGCGGGCTTGGCTACTCCACTGGTTCTCTCGGTACACACTATTGTATCTATGGACTTCGCCACGTCGGTTATACCAGGTTGGCATACAACTATATTCCCGCCTTATTTTGTTGCGGGTGCCATATTCTCTGGGTTTGCGATGGTACAAACACTTCTCATAATTATGAGGAAAATGTTCCGAATGGAGCACTATATTACAATTCAGCATATTGAAATGATGAATATTGTTATCATGCTTACGGGATCAATAGTAGGTGTCGCATATATCACAGAGTTGTTTATCGCATGGTATTCTGGAGTAGAATATGAACAATATGCTTTCTTAAATCGTGCAACAGGCCCCTATGCTTGGGCATATTGGTCTATGATGACCTGCAATGTTTTTTCTCCTCAGTTGATGTGGGTTAAAAAATGGAGAACGAATATTATGTTCACGTTTATCATCTCTATTGTTGTAAATATTGGAATGTGGTTTGAACGTTTTGTAATTATTGTGACATCATTACACCGTGATTATCTTCCTTCAAGTTGGACAATGTTCTCTCCAACCTTTGTAGATATAGGGATCTATTTGGGTACAATTGGTTTCTTCTTTGTTCTTTTCTTGTTGTATGCTAGAACCTTCCCAGTAATTGCACAGGCAGAATTGAAAACCATTTTGAAATCATCAGGAGAAAGTCAAAAGAAACACCATACAGAGGATGGACACCACTGAGAAGATTATAGCACACGGAAGCGCTGATACCTCCGGTCATCATGGAGGTTCAGAAAAAGTCATTGTGAGCGCAATGTTCAATGATGATGATATCTTAATGAGCAGTGTGAAGGCATTAAGAGCGAAAGGATATAAAATACATGAAGTATTTACACCTTTTCCAGTTCATGGTCTTGATAAGGCCATGGGATTAAAAGAGACTAGAATAGCTATTACTGCTTTTATGTATGGTCTTTTGGGGTTAAGTACCGCTATAGCGATGACATACTATATGATGGTAGTCGATTGGCCACAGAATATTGGTGGAAAACCAAGTTTCACCTGGATTCAAAATATGCCAGCTTTTGTGCCCATAATGTTCGAATTAACTGTCTTCTTTGCCGCTCATTTAATGGTATGGACTTTCTTTGTTAGAAATGGTTTATTTCCAGGTAGAAAGGCAATGAATCCTGATCCTAGAACAACGGATGATATGTTCTTAATGGAAGTGGAGTTAAAAGGCGACCGCGATCAGTTGATAGCTATTTTAAAGGATACAGGTGCAGTTGAATTGCATTAATAAGAAGAGATGAAGAAGACTTTCCTCATTTTAGGGACAGTGTTAGCCCTTGCCCTAGTTTTTGGGACTTCGTGCAGAAGAGATAAAACTCAAACTGCATTGGAGTATATGCCTAATATGTATAGAGGACCAGCGTTTGAGGCCTATACAAGCAATCCTAATTTTGAAGATGGGCTGAGTGCTCGTAAACCCGTAAATGGCACTATAGCTAGAGGTTATATTCCATATGATTATAGCAATTCTCAGCAAGGTTATGATTCGGCCTTAGCTTATCTTAAAACTCCTTGGGATCTTAGATCTTTTACCTCTGAAGAAAAAGAATTGTTGATGCAGGATGCAAAGGAGTTATATACCATTTTTTGTAGTCATTGCCACGGAGAAAAGGGGGATGGAAATGGAATTCTAGTAGAAAGAGAAAAGATACTTGGGGTACCATCGTACTCAAGTGAAAAGCTTCCTAATATTACAGAAGGAAGTATCTACCATGTAATTATGTATGGCAAGAATA